>Ga0209777_10000130_pt1 | contig 124624 bp, 119 predicted proteins | sample FrelakmetHBP12HB_FD_187147 | JGI IMG/M metagenome (GOLD analysis project Ga0209777, IMG submission 187147) | Freshwater lake sediment microbial communities from the University of Notre Dame, USA, for methane emissions studies -HBP12 HB (SPAdes)... | ecosystem: Environmental > Aquatic >... | reverse complement strand
CTCGCCCCGGCATCGATGGCGGAAGCGATGAGCTTCGCGCTGGCCTCCACTGAATCGGCGGTATGATAGCCATCGCCTGAGGTTTCAAGCTTGACGCCGATCTCCTCGAGCAGATGCTTCGACTCCTCTTGGACGACGATGAAGGGGAAGGTCATCCCGCCTCCCCACATGCCACCACCAGGTGTGAGCTTGCGCTCGAATATCACGACCCTGAGCCCGGCCTTGGCGAGATATCTGGCGGCCGTCAGGGAAGCGGGGCCGGCACCGGCGATGATTACATCCACGTCAAGATTGGAAACGAATTCCTTGGCGAAGCGTTCAACGATCTTACGGGAAACGATCACTTCATCAATCGGCATCCTTACACATCCATTGCGCCCCTATTACGAGAGGAGCATTTTAGAGTTGAGGTAACAATTGTGAATATATAATCGATTTGGGCGCCTTCCGAGCGTCCTTCCTGTGGTTTTCGTCGCTCTTCGCGCTTCTCCGCTGAACCGTTGGCTAAACAGGTAATATTTTCAAGAGGAGAAGCAAGCCACCAGTATCCCCGATATTATCTCCCGTTAACGAAAATGAATTAATAAATGTTAAATATCGTTAAGCTCCTGCTAGCTCTCATGAAGATCCCTTGTGAGCTCATCGTTTGGTACGTCCTCCCCTCAATTCGGCGCGAGCTAGCTCGCGAACTGGTGGATAAGCACGATTTTAGTCAAGCCGAGGTAGCCAGGCGATTCGGCGTCACCGACGCCGCCATTTCCCAATATCTCAAGGCGAAGCGCGGTACCAACAAGGAGATCGAGAACAGCGGTAAGTATGAGGACTTCAGGAAGGAGGTCGAGGTGGCCGCGGTCCGCATGGTGAATGGGTCGGACATCGTCACCGAGACCTGCCGGATCTGTGAGATGGTGAAGAAGAGCGGGATGCTGGTGAAGGTATACGAAACGCGAACTGGCGTCCGCGCGCCGCAATGCGTGACCTGCAGGATCGAATGATCAGCGCCTCTTATTGACCGTTCTGTTCCTGGCATCTTGATCGTAATAGATGAACTCCTGGGCGTAGCCAGCATAGCACCCGAAATGCTCCCGCGCCCAGGCGCCGACCTTGCGGTAGCTGCCTTGCACGCCGTACCTTTGCTCGAGCACCCTGCCGATCCGCACGTCGATAGGGAACGCCTCTAGGTGGTCGAGGCTGAAGATTGCCACGCAATCGGCCACTTTGTTTCCGATGCCGTCGAATCGAACCAGCTCCCTAATGCAATCCAAGTAGCTGGCGCGCTTGAGCGATCCGAAGTCGACCTCGCCCTCATGGACGCTCCGGGCGAACTCAACGAACCGGTCGCAGCGATACCCCAGGCCGCAGGTTCCAGCCCGGTCGCGCTTCTTCAGTATCTGATCCGGGGTCGGGAAGGCGTACGTTCCCTCGGACAACTTGGTACCGAAGGCCCGGCACACCTTTTCCACCATCTGGATGATGCGTGGGACGTTGGCATAGGTCGCAAGGATGTAGGAGGCGGAACATTCCCAAGGGTCCTGGCGCAGAAGCCTCAGGCCATGGTATTGGCGCAGCAATCGAGCGACATAGCGATCCTTTCTAATGTCTGCGAAGATCGCTTCGGTGTCGTCGTCGCATCGGAAGTACTGGCGCACGGCGCGGTCGGAGAGGGAGGTCTGGACGTCTACCTCATCACCGGTCTTTCGGAGGACGACCTCGTCCCCGGCAACGATCCCTTTCCATAGCCCTTCTTGTTTCCTCCAGCGAAAGGCCTGTCCGCAGGAGAGGGTATGGTCTAGGTCAATTTCCCCTAGATCCATTAGACCTTCCTTGCCACGAACGCCATGAGTTCGCTGCTCTTCTTGTACGGAGAGAAGGCGTAGTCGCCGTAGGTCTCGGTGACCTCGAAACCGCATCGGTTTAGGAGGTCGACCGCCTCCTGGAAGAACATGATGTGCAACGTCAGGCTGGTCGTAACCCGCCTGATGTCCTTGTCTTGGCGGGAGATGTCATAGAAATAGTGGATAGTTGTGCTCTGGGTGGCGCTGTTGAACGCCTGCGCCTCGAACTTGGAGATGACCTCCCCTTTCGAAGTGATCTTTGTCCCGCGATGCCGCACCAGGTTCTCCGGCCGGTCGAGACGGGGATTGAAGACGCTGAGCGACAGTAATCCTCCGGGGACGAGATGGGCGTGGATATTCTTCAGGGCGGCTTCCATGTCCTTGCGGTTGAGCAGGTGGAGCAGGGAGTTGAACGGTATGAACGCGAAGCGGAAACGCTTCTTCGTCTTGAAGCTTCGGATGTCGCCCTGGATGACGTCGATGTTCCTTTCCACCGGCCCGCCGATCAGGTCCAGTTTCGCGCTGAGGACGTCGAGCATGGCCGGGCTCCGGTCCACTCCTGTGATCTCGAAACCCAGGTCCGCCAACGGTATCATGACCCGGCCGGTGCCGCACATCAGCTCCAGGATCGGCCCGCCGGTCCGTTTGGCCAAGGTATGGTAGAACTCGATGTCCTCGTTGAAGTCCTCATACCAAACGTCGTAGTACTTGGCGCTCTGCTCGTATTCGTCCAGTACATCCTCCATCTCTTTAGCGCTTGTATCCGATCTTGCGGAGGAACTCTTTTCTTTCTTTGACGTTTTCATCGTTCTCCACTCCAAGTGGCCCTTGACCGTCTATGACCCCGATGACCCCCCGCCCATTAGAGGATTCCGCCACCACCACCTCGAGATCGTTCGCGGTGGCGCAGAATATGTTGCATACCTCTGGCACCTCCTTGATGCGGTTCAGGGTGTTGACTGGATAGGCGTCGCGCATCACTATGAAGAAGACATGCCCAGCCCCGATGCGCCTGACGTTCTCGATGGCGCAATCCTTGAGCGCCTGGTCGTTACCCTCCGCTCGGACCAATCGCGGCCCCGAGGCCTCGTTGAAGGCCAATCCGAACTTGATGCCAGGGACGGCGTTCACCAGCGCCTCATAGATATCCTCGACCGTCTTGATGAAGTGCGATTGCCCTATGATAACGTTCACGTCGTCCGGTTTCTCGATGTGCACGCTCTCGATCTTCATGCGCTCCCCATTTCGATGAATGTTCATGGCGGACTTAACCTTTTCATTGGGCTAATTCGTCATGCGAGAAGGCGACCATCGCCAAATGCGACAAACCTAATATTCTGGCAGCACCCTTCTTACTGCATATGATTCATGTCGGGCCGGCGGGATATCCAGTTGGCAGCAAAGGACCAATCGACGCGGTAGAGCGGGCGGTCGCCTCCGGCTTCACCGCCCTGGAGATGCAGTTCGTGCGCCAGGCGAGGATGCAAGAGTCTATCGCGGTCGAAGCGGGAGAGAGGGCCCGCAAGCTCGGCCTGCGCCTCAGCGCCCACGCTCCCTATTATATCAACTTCAATTCGCCGACCGAAGAAATAGCCAAGAAGAGCGAGGAATGGGTGTTCCTTACGGCTCGGATCGCCCACTGGCTCGGAGCCATGGTGATCGTCATGCACGCCGCGGTCAGCCGAGAGAACGACAGGAAGGGGTGTACCGAGCAGGTCGTCAAAGGCGTCTCGAACTGCCTGGATAGGATGCGGGCCGAGGGGATAAACGACGTACTGCTCGGCCTGGAGACCGGAGGAAAGAAGGTCGCCTGGGGGACGCTCGAGGAAGTGAGCATGGTGATGGACCGCGTGGACGGCGTCGTCCCGGTCATCGACTTCGGTCACCTGCACGCGCGCAGCGGTGGTGGAATGCGCACCCAGGATGATTTCCAACGGGTGCTCGACGACTTTCAGTGGATATGCGACGGGACGCTGCATTGCCATTTCTCCTGCATCGAGTTCACTGATGCCGGGGAGAGGAGGCATTTGCCGCTCGACCGCAAGCAGCCCGACTTCGCACTCTTTGCCGATTGCCTAAATGACAGCAAGCTCGATGTCACCATCATTTCCGAGACTCCAGAGCCGGAGGAGGGGGCGAAGGAGATGCAGAAGATCCTCGCTAACGCCAAGGCAGTGGGACGCCGCTCTCGGTAATAAATGTTCTTAACGACACTTATTTATGCGAACATTTGGGTAATGTTTCCAGTATTGGTGGGTCCAATTGACAGAAGACAGGAAAGTGGGTTCATCGGGCAAGGAAGTCGATGTGTTCGAATTCGATTGTCCCGAGTGCGGCGTTCACATAATTGGTGAGGTCTCCAAATGCCCCAAGTGCGGAGTGGAGTTCGTCATCGAAGAGGTGGCGGAGGTCCAATGCCCCGGTTGCGGGAAGATCATCCCCGCGGACGCAAAATCATGCCAGAATTGCTGCGCGCAGTTCGAATCCGAGATCATAGCGGCGCCGCTGGCGCCAACACAACCGATCGCCGCCCCGCCCGTAGCATCACCGGTTGAACCAGATATGCAAAAAGAGAAGATGAGTCAGGAAGCGCTTCGCAAGCGGTTCCCCGAATTGGTGGCGGAGGTGAAACCACTGCTGGCTCTCGCGAACGAGCACGGCATGAGCGTGTCCGAGGGAAGGCGTCTGATCGACAAGGCCGTTCGCGCAGGCAAGGACAACGATGTGGTTTCCGCGGTCAAATATGTCAAGGAATGCAGGGAGAGCATCGTGACCGCACTGAATAACAGATTGGATCACGATATCGAGTACCTTGAGAAGCTGGCAAATGTCGCGAAATCCTTGAACTCCAGCCCCGCTGTCCTGCTGGATAGCATCAAACTGATCAAGGAGAAGCGCGCCATCGTCGATTTGGAAGGGGCTCTCAAGGAATCGGCGAACGGTAGGAAGCAGGCGGAGAAGCTCACCGGGAAGTACATCGAGGCCAACGAGCTTTGCGAGGGCCTGGAGAAATTGATCCAGAGCAGCGAAAGGTTCTACGTCGATGTCCGGGAGGCGCGCAAGCTCCTAAGCGAGGCAAAGGACGCCGGGGACCACGGCGATTGGAGCATGATGGGGATACTAGCCCGGAAGGGCAACGAAGAGATCCTCAAGACCATGCCGGACATCCTCCAAAACGAACTGAAGAAGGCCAAGACCATGCTCCTTGACGCGAAGGCGGAGGGCAAGGATGTCACGATGCTGGTGAAGCTCCTCAAGGAAGCGGGGAACGCTCACCGACAGAAGAGATACGAAGAGGCGTTGGAACGTTTGATCGAGTTCAAGGCGGAAACCAAGCATCTCTAGTCAGATCCAGAAGCTCGAATCACTTCCATCTCCCTTTCTAATATCGACCGTTCTTGCTGCTTCAGGGCCTCAGGGTTCACCGAGAGCAGGAAGATCGCCTCCTTTTCAGACACCTGGTCGATCAGCATGCGCAGGAAGCGGATGACCCCATCGAAGCTGGTGTTCCCGATCAGGTATTGGATGTCGTCGAGGAGGATGATCGAGCGCTTGTTCTCGGTCATGAACTCCTCGATGATGGCGATGATCCGTTCCAGCGTCGGGGACACGGTCTTCTCGTCCTTGGACTCGTGGTCGGTGAGCCAGAGCAGATGAAGATTGGCGCTCCCCATCTTCCCTCGGAGCAGTTTCGGGTTGCTGCGGATGATGCCCAGCCCGCTATAGCCTTCCCTTACCTTGAACGCGAGCAGGCGATGCCCGGTATCTGGCTTGTCCTCTTCCAAGAGGTAGCTGTGTCCCTCGACCAATTCGATCTTCTGCGAAGGAGTTTTCTGCAGTTTGTTCTCGAGGCGGAGGATCTCGTGGGCCAGTTCCAATTTGATCGTCGATTTCATCAACGAGGAGAAGGCCACCACCCGGTTCAGTCCGCCCTCCAGCTGGCGAACGTTGTCCTTGCAGACCTCGGCGATGAACGCCAGCACGTCCTGGGGCACCTTCAGGTCCTCGCTTTTTACCCTTTTGTCCAGTATTGCCACCCTGGTCTCCAGGTCAGGGGACTGGATATCGGCGATCAGGCCCGACTCGAACCGGGTCACGAGCCTCTCGCTCAAGGAGGGGATCTCCTTCGGCTGGCGATCGCTCGTCAGCACGATCTGTCCCCCTTTCTCGATGATCGCGTTGAACGTGTGGAAGAGCTCCTCTTGGATCCGCTCCTTTCCGGCCAGGAACTGGACGTCATCGATCAGGAGCACGTCCGCCCCGCGATATATCGCTCGGATCTCCTCCAGACCGTTCGTTGCCAATGCCTCGATCAATTCCGATTCGAAGGCTTCGGTCGGCGAAAGCAGCACCTTCTTCTCGGGGAAGTTCTTGAGGATCTGGTTGCCTATGGCATGCAAAAGGTGCGTCTTGCCCATGCCAGAGCGGGAGTAGATGAACAGGGGATTGTACGATTTGCCCGGCGTCTCGGCCGCGGTGCGCGCGGCCGCATCCGCGAACCGGTTGTTCGGGCCAGCAACGAAAGTGGCGAACGTGAAGCGCGGGTTCAAGGTCCTTCCGTAATGGCTGGGGATCTGTTGCACGGAGCAGGTGGGGCAAGCCCCCTTATCGTCCAGAAGACCGCCGCACAGCTCGCAGCGCCTCTCCTCCCCGGGTCTGGCCTGCTTCTTGTGGTATTGGAGGATGAGGTCGTAGACGCCATCGATCTTCTCGTCCACCTTCTTCCGCTCCAAGTCGTGCTGGATCTGCTCTTCTGCCTCCGTTTCCTCATAGCCTTCGATGCGGCGGCGCAGGCTCTCGAGCTCGGCCTCCACGTCAAGCAGCCTTTCCGGGTCCCTCATCCTCCTGAACAGCGATTCGGCTTCCCGCTCGTAGCCGACGGTGTCGAGGAAGCGCAGCACCTCTTCCAATCCTTCCAACCGCTGGATGTTCGATTCGAAGTAGGGGATGGACCGGGCCGCGGCCTGCTGGTCGGTGAGATATAGCCGTATCATATTGCTGACGTTGTACCCTTCCTTCGCCCAGTCCTTGATCTGAGAGGCGACCTCGTCCATGCGGCCGGCCAGCTTCTTGACCTCTTCTGCGTTGCGGGGACCACTGAGCGTGCTGGGAGGCATCAATTCGACCCGGGTGATCTTGGCATCCTGGTTCGACTGCTCGATGTCGCTCACCGGGACACGGCTGTGCAGCGAGATGGTCGCATCGGGAAGCAGGGAGTCCTCCCAGATGAACTCCACCGCCTTTCCGCCCTTGTAGTATCGTTCAGCATGGGATGCTCCAGCCTTCTTGAAGGTATAGATGGATATCAGCGGTTCACCAGAGTTGAAAAGGATGATGCCCTCGCCCTTGTCGGCGTTCAGCTCGAATATCAATTTGACGTAGCCAGTGAAAGCGTACTTGCGGACGTCTTCCAGGACGCGCTTGAGCCTCCCCTCTCCACCACGGTATCGATCCACCGTCTGACCGTCCGGAATGCCTAGGTCCACCAGCAAGCCCACCTTCAGTAAAATCGCACTGGATTCATATATATTTGTCAGTATAAGAAGAACCGCCGGTCGCTATCTTTCCTGATGCAGAAATGATTGACGCCATCGATCGGAACCAGTTCTGAGCGTTCCACAACAAACCTTTAAATCGGAGCACGTTTTGTTGGGCACTTGCGTGCCACTGTAGCTCAGCGGCAACCCTGGAGCAATCTTCCAGGGTCGCTAGAGAGCGACAGTTTCGTAAACTGTAGGTCGGGGGTTCAAAACCCCTCAGTGGCTCCACACAATCTCATTTCTTCGTCGTCTCTTGCTTCAGGTACTCGCGGACGATCTTAATGGCGCAGACGTCTCCGCACATCTCGCAGCCATTGGTGTCCTCGTTATGCCCGCGCGAGCGGTAAGCGCGAGCTTTCTCCGGGTCCAAGGCCGCGCGGAACATGCCCTCCCAATCCAATGCTTTTCTGGCGTGAGCCATGTCGTCGTCCATGGAGCTCGAGCGTCCCCTGGCTAGGTCGGCAGCGTGCGCCGCGATTTTGCTGGCCATGAGCCCCTCCTTGACGTCGTCCGGATTGGGCAGGCAGAGATGCTCCGCAGGCGTCACGTAACAAAGGAAGTCGGCCCCGTGGTAAGCGGCCAGAGCGCCCCCTATCGCACCGGTGATGTGATCGTAGCCGGGGGCGATGTCGGTGACCAGTGGGCCGAGCACGTAGAACGGAGCGCCGTCGCACAGCGCCTTCTCCAAACGGACGTTCCATTCGATCTGGTCCAATGGGATGTGTCCCGGTCCTTCCACTATGGTCTGGACACCCCTACTCCTCGCTCGCCTCACCAATTTCCCCAGGGTGGTCAGCTCCTGGAGCTGGGCGGCATCGCTGGCATCGTGGATGCAGCCGGGTCGCAGCCCATCCCCCAGGCTGATGGTGAACTCGTATTTTCGGGCCATCTCTAGCAGGTAATCGAACTGCTCGTAGAGCGGGTTCTCTTTGCCATTGTGCAGTATCCAGGCGACTAAGAACGAGCCTCCGCGTGAGACCACGTCGGTGAACCGGTCCGAGGAGCGCAGCGTCTGCACCGTCTCCAGCGTTATCCCGCAATGCAGGGTCATGAAATCGACGCCGTCCTTCGCATGGAGCTCGATCCCTCGGAAGATGTCGTCCTCGTCCATGTCAACGACGGCGCTCTTGCGCGCCATTCGCAGCCCCGTTTGATAGATCGGCACCGTTCCCACCGGGATGTGGACCTCCTTGAGGACCGCCCGACGGATGGCGTCGATGTCACCTCCAGTGCTCAGGTCCATTATCGCATCCGCACCATAGCGCACTGCAATCCGCACCTTGCTGAGCTCCTCTTCCAGATCGACCCTGTCCCGGGAGGTGCCGATGTTCACGTTCACTTTGACGCTGAGACCTTCGCCGATTCCGCATGGCTCAGGGGCGTGGATGGGGTTGCCTGGTATGACCGCTCGCCCGGCCACCAACCGGCGGCGAACGACCTCGGGATCGAGGCCTTCCTTCCTGGCTACCGCCTCGATCTCCGGTGTGATTCCTTGGGCCGCACGTTCCATCAGCGTCATCGCTATCCTTACCTCGCCGTTGTTATTTGAACCTTAAGACATCGGCTCGGAAAAGGTTGAATCTAACAGAAAATGATATCTCGAAGGGGCTCGTTTTTAAGTCCGAGACGCTGACCTATCGAAGTATATATACCCAGATAGGACACGAAGGGTATTAATACTAATAATCCTTTAGGTTAAGCATCGAAGGGATGGGAAATTAGAGTCCTTGCTAGCCAAGGACATCCAGATTTCTCTGTCAATCGAGGTAACGACGTTCGAGGGTGAATGGAATGGAAGATACTAGCTACACGGCCGACCGCATCCAGGTCCTCGAGGGTCTACAGGCCATTCGCAAGCGACCTAGCATGTATATCGGCTCCACGGACGCTCGTGGCCTGCATCATTTGGTCTATGAGGTCGTCGACAACAGCATCGACGAGGCGATGGGCGGCTTCTGCACCCGCATAGATGTCACCGTGAACATCGACGGAAGCGTTACCACCATCGATGACGGCCGAGGCATCCCCACTGGCATCATCGAGAAGTATGGCAAGCCGGCGGTGGAGGTGGTAATGACCACCCTGCACGCTGGTGGGAAATTCGACCGCAAGAGCTACAAGGTCTCTGGCGGGCTTCACGGGGTCGGCCTCTCCGTCGTAAACTCCCTCTCCAAATGGCTCGAGACCCACGTAAGGCGAGAAGGAAAGGAATGGATGATCCGGTTCGAGAGGGGCGTGGTCACGTCGCCTCTGCACGTGATCGCGGAGGCATGCGGCACCGGGACCACTCAGACCTTCATGCCCGACCCGGAGATATTCCCGGACACCAATTTCGACGATGAGACGCTCGCTCATCGCTTGCGAGATCTGGCCTTCTTGAACAAGAACATCGTAATCACGTTCAAGGACGCCCGGACCGGCCGGGACGAGAAGTTCCATTACGAGGGGGGCATCAACGAGTTCGTCCTCTCCTTGAGCAAGAACAAGGTGATGCTGCACGAGAAACCGATCTATATCCTGGCGGAGCGGGAAGGCATGGTGGTCGAGCTTTCCATGCAGTACACCGACGCCTTCAACGAGAGCATTTTCACTTACGTTAACAACATCAACACCATCGAGGGCGGTACGCACCTCGTCGGCCTCAGGTCTGCGCTGACGAGGACGATGAACGATTACGCCCGAAAGTCCGGGTTTCTGAAGCAGAACGACGAGCCGCTGAGCGGTGAGGACGTGCGCGAAGGGCTGACGGCGATACTCAGCATCAAGGTGCCAGAGCCACAATTCGAGGGGCAGACCAAGACCCGGCTGGGCAACAGCGAGGTGCGCGGCATTGTAGAATCCACCATCAACGAGAAGCTCGCCGAGTTCCTCGAAGAGAACCCGAAGGTCGCCGAGGCTTGCATAAAGCGATGCATACTGGCTTCGCAGGCCAGGGAGGCCGCCAGGAAGGCAAGGGACCTTACCAGGCGCAAGGGTTACCTTGAAGGAACGGCGCTGCCGGGCAAGCTGGCCGATTGCAGCGAGAAAGACCCAGCGAAATGCGAGATTTATCTGGTCGAGGGAAATTCTGCGGGCGGATGCTTCTCGGGAGACACCAAGGTAGCATTGGCCGACGGCAGAGCGATAAGCTTTGAAGAGCTGGTGAGGGAGCAGGGGGAGGGCAAGGAGCACTTCTGCTACACCATCAGAAATGACGGGATGAGGGCGATTGGGAGAATAATCAATCCCCGAATTACCACGAAGGGCGCGAGGGTCGTGCGCGTCGTGCTGGACAACGATGAGGCGATCGTCTGCACCGCGGACCACCGCTTCATGACGAGGGATGGAGGTTACAGGCGGGCGATCGAGCTCGAGAGCGGGGATTCGCTCATGCCGCTCTTTCCTGACCTCATCGACGAGGTTGCACTCTACTCCTCTGAAGGGTGCGAAGTCGCGGACGCGAACCACCAGGTCCGGGAGGTGCAGATCCTCCAAGAAACGATCGACGTTTACGACATCGAGGTTCCTTACACTCACAACTTCGCTCTGGCGGCAGGCGTTTTCGTTCACAACAGCGCGAAGATGGGTCGCAACCGCGAGTTCCAAGCGATCCTTCCTCTGAGAGGCAAGGTGCTGAACGTCGAGAAAGCCCGCATGGACAAGATCCTCAAGAACCAAGAAATCCGCAATCTCATCACAGCCCTGGGCACAGGGATCGGGCAGGAATTCAACCTGGCCAATGCCAGGTATCATCGGGTCGTCATCATGACCGATGCCGACGTCGACGGCGCTCACATCCGAACGCTCTTGCTCACGCTCTTCTTCCGTTACATGAAGCAGCTCATCGAGAACGGCTACATCTTCATAGCCCAGCCCCCGCTGTATCGTGTGGCGAAGGGCAGCAAGGAGCTGTACGTTTACACGGAGAAGGAGCGAAGCGATGCCATGATCGAGCTCGGGAAAGGGGCCGGGATCCAGCGCTACAAGGGGCTTGGAGAGATGAACCCCAAGCAGCTCTGGGAGACGACCATGGACCCGGAGAAGAGGGTGATGAAGCAGGTCAGCATCGAGGACGCGGTGCGCGCGGACGAGCTCTTCACGGTGCTGATGGGCGACGAGGTCCAGCCGAGAAAGGAGTTCATCATCTCGCACGCAAAGGAAGTCGAGAACCTGGACATATGAGGTGTTACCATGGCAGATCCCGATTCTAACGGAGACAAAGGCGCGAAATCCATCTTCACCCACAAGGTCGTCGACCGCTCCATAGAGAAGGAGATGGAGAAGAGCTACATCGATTACGCCATGAGCGTGATAGTGTCCAGGGCTCTTCCGGACGTCAGGGACGGTCTGAAGCCGGTGCATCGGAGGATCTTGTACTCGATGTACGACATGGGCCTGACCTCTGGCAAGAAGTACATGAAGAGCGCCAGGGTGGTCGGGGAAGCCATGGGCAAGTATCACCCGCACGGTGACTTGGCAGTCTACGATTCGATGGTCCGCATGGCGCAAACGTTCTCGCTGCGCTACACGCTCATCGACGGCCAAGGCAACTTCGGTTCGGTCGACGGCGACTCCGCCGCGGCTATGAGGTACACCGAATGTCGCATTGACAGGATCGCGGAGGAGATACTGCAGGATCTCGAAAAGGACACGGTCGACTGGGTCGACAATTTCGACGGCAGTCTGAAGGAGCCTTCGGTGCTCCCGGCCAAATTGCCCAATTTGTTGGTCAATGGCTCATCTGGCATCGCAGTCGGCATGGCGACGAACATTCCTCCCCACAACCTGCGGGAGGTTGTTGACGCACTGACGGCCATGATCGACCGGCCGGAAATGGAGACACTGGACCTGATGCAGTTCATCAAAGGGCCAGACTTCCCAACTGGCGGCATCATTTACGGTTACAGCGGGATACTGGAGGCGTACTCCACCGGCAAAGGCCGCCTTAAGGTCCGAGCAAAGGCGAAGGTGGAGGATATCGCCGGCAAGAAGCGCATCATCGTTAATGAAATCCCCTACCAGGTGAACAAATCGAATTTGATCGAGTCGATTGCCGAGCTTGTCAAGGACAAGCGCATCGAAGGCATCACCGACCTGAGGGACGAGAGTGACCGCGAGGGCATGCGCATCGTGATCGAGCTGCGAAGGGATGCGATGGAGGATATCGTCCTCAACCAGCTCTTCCAGCATACCCAGATGGAGGTGACCTTCGGCGTCATCAACCTCGCCCTGGTGAACAACGAGCCCCGGGTACTGACGCTCAAGGAGACGCTCGGCCATTACCTCTCTTACAGGAAGGAGATCGTCGTCCGGCGGACCAAGTTCGAGCTTGGCGAGGCCAGGAAGCGCGAGCACATCCTGATCGGCCTGATCAAGGCGGTGGACGCGCTCGACGATACATTGCACATCATTCGCTCGGCTAAGAACCCAGAGGAGGCCAGGGCCGGGTTGATGGTCCGGTTCGAGCTGGACGAGGAGCAAGCCAAGGCCATACTGGACATGCGCCTGCAGAAATTGACCGGTCTGGAGATCGAGTCACTGAGGCAGGAGTTCCTGGAGCTCGAGGCGCTGATCCAGAGGCTGGAATCGATACTCGCTGACGAAGGCAAGATCATGGGCATCATCCGGGCCGAGCTGGTGGAGCTGCGCGAGCGGTACGGCGACGACCGGAAGACCGAGATCGTTCACGACGCCATCGATCTGGACGATGAGGACCTCATCCCGATCGAGGAGATGGTCATCATGGTCACCCAGGACGGTTACATCAAGCGGCTGCCACTCTCCACTTACAAGGAGCAGCGCCGCGGCGGCGTCGGCCTCATGGGTATGGAGACGAAGGAAGAGGACCACGTCACCGACATGTTCGTTTCGTCCACGCACGACAACATCATGTACTTCACCAACTGGGGCAAGATGTTCATGCAGAAGACCTACCGCATCCCGGTGGGCAGCAGGCATTCGAAAGGCCGGCCGATCGTCAACCTGCTCCCGAAGCTCGAGGAAGGGGAGAAGGTGATCGATAAGCTGCCGGTGAAGGAATTCGACTCTACGCACTTTCTGGTGTTCGCGACCCGGAAAGGCATAATCAAGAAGACGCAGCTGGATTCGTACAAGAACGTCCGTTCGAACGGCATCATCGCCTTGGGGATGAGAGAGGGCGACGAGCTCATCGACACCAAGCTGACCGATGGCAGCAAGGAGATCGTGCTCGCGACCAAGAACGGGCGCGCCATCAGGTTCAACGAGAGCGACGTCCGCCCAACGGGCCGTCCGGCTCATGGTGTGATCGGCATCCGATTGTACGAGGGCGATGAGGTCGTCAGCATGGCCATCGTTACCGCAGAAAGCAAGCTGCTGATCCTCACCGAGAACGGTTACGGCAAAGTCTCCATCGTCGGCAAATGGGAGGACGTGGAAGGGCCGGCGCCGGAGGACGAAGAGATCGTCGAGATCGAGCCAGAGGGCAAGGAACCTGCCGAGGAGAAGGTGGAGCGGGACGAGTACCGCAAGACCCGGAGGGCCGGACGCGGCGTGAAGGCCCTGAGGGTCACGGAAAAGAACGGCAAGGTGCTGGCGGTGCTCGAGGTCGGGGATGACGATGGCATCATCATCGCCTCCGACGGCGGCAACGTGATGCGCACGTCCGTCTCGGACTTCCGGGTCACGAGCCGGGTGACCATGGGAGTGCGCGCCAAACGCCTCGAGGAAGGGGAGAAGGTCATCGCCGTGCAACGCCTGGTCGGCGAGAAGGATAGGGAGGCCGTGGCCGAGGTGGAGGTCAAGGAGGACGGCAGCATACTGCCGGTCGAGGACAAGGACAACGGGACCGACCAACAAAAGGACCAAGGCGAGAACGGGGACAAGTGAGCCTCGCTGGCAAGACTCCATCAGCGATTCCCGATGCAAAAGTATTATAATCGCAACAATGATTGAATTGCGTCACATTCCGCGGTGCGATAACATGTTCAAGAACTCCATACCTGGTCTCGACAAGGTCTTCCGGACCGACATCCAACCTCCAAAGGTCGTGCTGATAACCGGTCCTCCGGGATCCATGAAGACCAGCTTCTGCTATTCCCTAATGTCCTCGTATCTGGAGAAGAGCAAGGAGTTTGGGCTGTACGTGACGCTGGAGGAAACCGGCCGCAGCCATCTGGTCAACATGAGGTCGCTGGGGATGAAGGTCAGCTCGAACCTGGAGATCTCCGATTTCACGGACCTTCGTGAGCTGGACGAGGTGATCGAGGTCGATTCCCCGACCGACTACGTTCAGTTCGTCGAGCAGAGCCTGAAGTACTACAAGAAGAAGCACGGCGACCGCTTCACGGTCTTCACCCTGGACTCGTTGGGGGCGTTGTACAGCCTGATGGAGGATCAGGAGGGCATGAGGAAGAGGATGTTCTATTTCTTCAAGAGCCTGCGCGACCTCAACCTGATGTCGTTCGTCGTGATGGAGCGTTCGCCCGGGACCCCGTCGGACCTGCTGGGCAACGAGGGCTTCCTGGTGGACGGCATCATCGAGATGGGGCTCGATCGCAGTCGAGGAAAGTTGGCCCGATATCTGCGGGTGGAGAAGATGCGCGCCTGCGAGCATTCCATGGAAAGGCACACGATAGAGGTGACCGACGGCGGCTTGACCGTTCTCGGTCCGATGCTATCGTAATCGAATCTGGCTCAAAACCATTATAGTCTATTTCAGCAATATAACCGGTCGCTTAGGAGCATACGAATCTGAAGTGAGGAGGAATACGATTGTCTGGTGAAGGCGTTCCAATCTGGCAAGTCATCGAGGAGTTCAAGGACAAGATCAAGGCGCAGGAGGCGGACCTGAAAGAGCGCAACAAGGGGCTGGATGCTTTGGAGATGTCCCTGAAGGAGCGAGGTCAGTTCCTGGACCAGCGCGACGGGACCTTGAGTTCAAAGGAAAAGGAGATCGAGCAACGCGACCAGGCGCTGCAGCCAAGGGAGCACAGCGTCGCCAAGAAAGACAAAGAGCTCAGTGTCCTCGAGGAGCAGCTCCGATCCCTGCAGGAAGAGGTCAACCAGGCGAGGGCGGAGATCCAGAGGCGCGACAAGGAATTGAACGACAAGGAAACGGTGGTGCTCGAATTGGCCGAACGATCGGCGGTCCACGAGACTCAGATGAAGGACGCCATCGGGCGCATCAGCCTGCTCGAGGAACAGGTCCTGGTCGAGGAGAAGGAGATACGCAAGGTCCTGGAGGACATATCCTCTCGGCGCGAGGAAGTGCTCGCCAAGGTGAAGGTCCTTTCCGAGCAGGCAGCGCTGTTGGAGGAGAGCAAGCGCCTGGTGATGGAGGAGCAGCGGCGCTTCGTGGAGTGGGAAGGGACGTTGAACGACCGCGAGAACGCGTTGGGGAGCCGGGAGCGGTCGCTCGGACGGCGGGAATCCCAACCCCAGATGACCCGAGTCGAGGAGATCAAGCCAGAGCCGAGGGTCGAACCGTCGGTCGAGACCAAGCCGGCGGTGCAGGCGCTCGTCAAGCAGCCGGAGCCAGAGGAGACAGAGGAGCTGGAAAGCGATTCGGAGACCTTCTGCCCGGAATGCCGCACCATTGTGAGCTCGAAGGCGGAGAACTGCTACGCCTGCGGGGCGGACCTGAAGAACCCGAGGCCGGTGGAGCCGAAGGTTGAGATGAGCGGCGCAGCCGCTTCGGGAACGGGCGAGGAACCGAAGGAAGCGGCGGACGCAAAGCGCTCGGTCTCGATTCGGAAGATAATCAGGCGTAAATAGTACGTCCGGGCATCGGGAGTTTTGCGCACGAAAGACATCGTGCGCGGGATGCTTTTTTCACGCATCTGGCAGGCAATTCGCAAAATGCCACTTGTAAAGATAGCTATTTATATCCAGATTCGTTTAATTAGCTTCTGGTGGAACTTTCCAGTTAGGTGGGTATATGAATATTGGTTCCCTTAAGAGCAAAATTGCCAGCTGTACGATCGTCTGGTGCCTTGTATTCTCAATGTTCGCCGGCTTGCTAATCGTAGGAATGCCGAGCGTGGGTACGGCCCAGTTGCCTTCTATCTTACCGAACGGCGATGTGATCATTGGTGAGGATTATGGGTTGACCACTTGGCCAACCAATCCCAACCTTCATGGCTCGACATACTACATGGATGGTAATCTGACCGTTCGTGCCGGAGGTGTCGTGACCATCATGGATGGTACCCTAAGCTTCACTCAGGACACTGGTCTGGACCGGACGGCAGGAACGGCCGATGATCATGCTTATACTCTTACGATCGAGGACGGCGGGCAGCTGATCCTCATTGGAGCCACTCTAACCACCCATCTCAACCAACTGTTCGATTACCCGAGCCTCGGCGTATTAGTTCAGAACGGAGGCTCGCTTATCGCGACCAACTCGGTGCTTAAGTTCCCCGGGCACATCCTTATCGATGAGTCCTCGGCAGTCCTGACCAACACCACCATCACCGGCCATGATGCCACCACTATCGCTTCTTATTGCAATCATACAGTTTTCCCCAGCGACTATTTCGATGACTCTGCTGATCTGTTGATTTCGTCCAGCAACGTCAAATTGATCGACTCGCGGGTGGATAAGGTTTTCAAGCTCGACAACACCACCATTCCGGTATCCACCGTTTTCAATCACCAGTATTCGTTCGCAACCGACACAGCCAACCGTGACAGCGTGGTCTATTCGGTCAAGAGGCATCCGAGCCAGTTCGGTGGTGCTGCGCTGAACACAGCCATAGGTCCGCTTGCCAACCTCACCGCCGATGACCTGAAGTACGTCTCGGTCGCACCAGGACAGAGGCTATATATCGATGCCACCGCCCTGAGCGGTATGGCGTTCCCGAGTTCGTCTAGCTTCGCGGTGTTTCTCAACGTGAAATATCAGACCGATGCTGGTTACACCACAGGCAGTTATGTCCAGACTGGATTGCAGAATGGGCCGTTGGCGAATACTGTTATTAGGCCCAGCGATACCAATACGGCATTCTCAGCAAACAAGGACGCAGTTGGAACAGCCAATCTGGGACTAATGTCCTCGGTCGACTTGGCAAATCTCAATGTCAGCTTCACTAACGCTGACCCATCGAAAAAGGTGTATATTAACGAGGTCTGGTTCAGTATCAGTTTCTCAATGAAGACCTACAAGAACATCACGGCGGCGTTCTCATCCGACTTATTGGGGGTCAATTCGTTCCTGGACGTCAATTTCGTCAATGATATACATGCGCACAATCAGCTCAATATCATGGACAACTCCGTGGCGTATCTGTACGGTGTCTATGGAAATTCTGCGCCAGAAAACCCAGACCGATTGCCAGCCTATGACGTATCTGGAAGGACCATTGAGGTCTATCCATTGAATAAAGGACCAACAGACAATACTGGAGGAAGCGTCTTCGATTTGCGAAGCAACGATTCCATTCCATATATCGTGACTCCTTCATCAACAATGGCTTTGCAAAACTTCAACGTCGACAGCTTGTCAGGTAGTGTGACCTCTGTTCTGCTTACGGTTAGCTCGACAACTGCGGCTGCATATGGCACAAACCAACGCTATGTTGAGTGGGGGTCCACTTTCTCTAGTATGCAGAACACCTCAATTCGACCGACATATCATAGTGGCGTAGAAACCACCCAGACCTATGACCTGTTCGCTGCAGGCGTGAACAGTTTCGCACAGATATCAAACCTCAAGGTGCGCTTCGTTAATACAGCAGCCGCTGGTAACGTTTTATTCGATCAGGTGGCTCTCGAGGTCACGACCACTGCTTCAATATATGTCTATAAGTGGCTCGACTTCAACGCATTTGATGAGCAGAAATTGCCGATAAACGGGGCATTCGTGAATGCGACATTGCAACTCACTGGTGAACCTGCATATTATAATACCGACGTTGGAGTGACCAGCGTACCGCCCACTGACGTATTGAGCTATCTCCACAAGACTTCGACGAGTTATATCAAGACCAATGAGTCCGGCTCAGTGGCCATTCCGCTCTTGTCCGAGATATTGACCATGCGTAGCCAGTTGCCGAACCTTCAGGTCTTGGGGTCTTACTCACTGGCAATTCAATATCAGAATGCCAGTGGGGTGAATTTCAATGGGGATTCTGGAGTATCATTCAATATCTATCCACAGATTGCATTGGATGATCAGTCCGCGACCGTCAATTTCACCATGGACAATCTGTTCCTGGACCGTCCTGACCTGAGCGTTACCGGACTGGTGCAAAGCCCGATAACGGCATACCTGGGCGATTCTGTAGTTCTCACCGCCAGCATCAAGAACATCGGTCTGACCGGTGCCCGAGATGTGGCTGTGAACTTCACTGACTCCCAGAGCAGCTGGTCGTACCAGACGATTATTCCGTTCCTGGCTGCGGGAGGCTCCACGATTATCAACGCCTCCTGGATCGCGATGCCTGCTGGAATGCACACTATTACCGTTCGCATCGATCCCAACGCGACCATATTGGAGGTGACCCGCAGCAACAACGACCGTTCCATCCAAGTGAACGTTCTGCCAAACCTGCCAGAATTGGCAATAACCACAACCGATATTACCTTCGATCCGCAACCTGCATTCACTGGGCAGTATGTGATCGTTAGAGTGAACGTCTCCAATATGCTTGGTCGCGCGGACGCAAGGAATGTCTCAGTGGCATTCTATAATGGCGACCCACACAGTGGCGGACAATGGTTAGGAACGACCACGATCAATGTTACTGCAGGAAGCACCAATTTCACCACGTTCAGCTTTGTGCCGACTCAACTTGGCATATATGACATCTTCGTTTGGGTCAATCCGTCCCGGAACCCGTCGGAATACTCCTATACGAACAACCTTGCCTCAAAGCAGATTTCGGTGCAATTGACGTTGGACGAGTCAGATCTTATCGTGGCTGACAACAGCACCTTCACCTTAACCGGAGCGGCGTTCACCCATCGCGGCAAGATCGTCGTCAAGGACAATGGAACGCTAGTAATCACAACTGCTTCTCTCAACATCGACCAGAACTTCGACAATGAGTTTGGCATATACGTTAGCGGCAACGGACGCATCGTGATGTCGCAAGCGACCTTGAACTCGAACCATCAGGTCTGGCTCTACCTCATGGACAACGGCAGGTTGTCCATGGATAACTCGACGCTGTTCGCAGCGGTGAGCGTCAGTCTCGATGATCAAGCTCAGGTCTTTGCATGGGGCAGCACGATCTCCTATCGTCTGATAGCGCCGATCACATCCAGTGGAGTGGTATACGCATATAACACAACGCTCTCGACTGGATTGACCGAGTTCGGTGGCAATGCACGCGGTTACTTCACCAGCGTGACCATCCCGTCCATCAGACCATTGAACAACGCGGTCGTCTGGAACTATCACTGGATCGACGTCTACGCTGTGGATGGCAACAACATGAAATTGCCCAACGCCACGGTCAACTTGGCTCGATACGACAGCGTTTTCTCGCTCTATGCCTCGAAAATGACCGATGCCACTGGCCATGCGCTGTTCCAAGCCCTATCGGAGATAATCAACTTCACGACACACAGCCCGGCATTCCTGGGCAACTATCGTTTGAACGCCACATACTTGTTCGGCGGTGAGAGCTACAACACCTTAACCAATACATCCGTTTCCTTGTCGCCTTATTCCGAGCCATTGATACGCAATGACCCAGAGATTATCCTGAGCATACCAGGAGCTCTTCCCGACCTCGATCCTCCGCTGACGGTATCGGACAGTCAACCCTTGCGGGGATCGAACGTTACTCTTTCGACCTCAATCACGAACAGCGGCGTCGTGAACGCCTATAACGTGCTGGTCCGGTTCAGGGACGAAACCTCGACCGTTCCGTGGTCAAGGGACGTTATCATCCACGCCATTGAGCCGGGACAGACCGTGGATCTGCAGGTAATTTGGGTCGCCTCTTATCCGTTGAGTGATCACACATTGTCAGTTATGTTGGACCCCGAGAACACCATGAGAGAGATGAACAAGGGGAACAACTACAACTCGACCGTTGTGAGCGTTATGGGCGTCGCAGTGCTCTCCGTGAGCGATGGCGACGTTACAGTTTCGCCAGTGAGTCCGACCACGAATGGCAGCGCCGTCATTAGCGCCGTCATCCATAACTCTGGAGATATCACCGCGAACCTGGTCAACGTTTCATTCATGGACCGGCTTCCAAGCGGTCAAACGGTGTTGATCGGTTACAACGTGATCCCGTCAATATTGATGGGGAGCACCGAGCTTAGCTCCATCGACTGGGTTCCGACTCGGCCTGGAACGCATACATTGACCGTGATAATCAAATGGGGCATCCCGAACCAAAGCATCAGCAGCAACAACGAGACCCTGGTGGTCGTGGTGAAGAACTATGCAGACCTGACCCCTTCGGCCATCTCATTCCGGAACGGGACTCCTGTCTATGTTGGCCAGTCGGGGATAATCGATGTCAATGTCAACAACGTCGGAGAGACGACGGCAACTGACATCAAGGTCTCATTCTGGCTAGGCGACGTGGGCTCAGGGACGTTCCTTGGGCAGACGTCGGTCGCCCAGATAGCTGCAGGACAATCGTCAGTCGCCAGCATGACATGGACGGTTTTGCCAGCGACCGGCGGAAGGGTCCAAGTGCGCAGTATCAGCGTCGAGGTGAACCCGGGCCATCCGATCCATGAGGTTCGTTATGATAATAACATACGTGTTCAGAGTGTGAATGTGGTCGATAACCGTCCAGACTTAAAGTTCACCGGAGGCATCGAAGTTACCACTGCCAATGTCTCTGTTGATGAAGCGGTAATCGGACAGACCATAAGAATCCGGGTCAACGTGACCAACGAAGGTTGGACACCGGCGATGGGGGTTGTGATACTCTTCAGCTTCGTCGATTCTGACAACTTCACCGTCAACGTCGGTACAGAAGCGTTCAACTTCAACCCCAACCAGACCAGGATGATCGATCTGACCTACGCGGTTGGAGCGTTGGGCGTCACCATCGGCAACTACACCATCAAAGTGACTGCCGATTCGGATGCTGGCATCAACGAGACCAATGAGCTGAACAACTTCAACACCAGAAGCTTCGTGGTCAATGCGCCCAACCCCAGCATCGATACGGCCATCAGTAGCTATGAGGCCAAGCCAGACACCGATATCGTGATCAGCGGGGAGGTAACCAACTCACTCACCCAAAGTAAATTGAGCGGCGTCCAAGTGATCGTCGCCATTATTAACAGCCAAGGGGTGCGCATGAGTGACAATTTGACCACCACTACCTCGAGCCAGGGCACGTTCAGCAAAACCGTACACGTGCCGGCCGACCTCGTCAGTGGCACGTATATGATTAGGGTAACGGTCATCGTTCCTGGCGGTAGCCCAGTGGTGCAGAACTCTCCACAATTCCAGGTGACGACCCTAAGCCCTGATGATTTGGGGATCTCATTGTGGATCTGGATACTGATAATCGTGCTCGTGCTGGTTAGCATCTTGATCGGTTCCTGGCTCATCTATCGTGGACTGGGCCGGATGGTCGAGTGCGGCGAGTGCGGTTCGTTAATACCTGAGGCTTCGAAGCGCTGCCCGAAGTGCGGCGTGGAGTTCGAGAGCGGAACGGCGAAGTGCAGCCAATGCGGTGCCTGGATCCCGGCAGTCTCCAAGGAATGCCCGGAGTGCGGCGCTAAGTTCGCCACCGAGCCCATGGTCGAGGAGGAGAACGAATACATCAAGAAGATGCGTGGCGAGTACGATGAGTTCGTGAGCCCCTACCGCGAGCAGGCCAAGGGCGCGCTGGGCAAGAAGTACTCCGAGGCCAAGTTCGCCGAGTGGTGGAAGAAGCAGCCATCTTACGTCACCTTCGAGAGGTGGCTCTCCCAAGAGGAGGAGAAGCGCAAGGTCGCTGGGACGGCGTTCCCCTGCCCGGTGTGCGGCACGTTGAACCCGAAGGGATCGGCCATCTGCCACAAGTGCGGCACGGTCTTCGACGCATTGAAGGGGACTGAAGGTGGTTCTGGTGGCGCGGTCAAGGAGGGCGAGCAGAAGCCATTGCGCCGCATCGTTCGTAGGCCGGCGGAGAAGAAGCTGATCCCGAAGAAGGATGGCAAACCCGAAGAGGGAGCTCCGGTCCAGCCAGAACAGCCGTCCGAGGGCAATCCGGAAGAGCCAAAGAGCCCGTAAACCCAGGATGAAACCTCAACAAACCTCTTCTCTTATTCTATTTTTCTTATTTCAATGAGCCCGCCTGCCGCAGGTTGCGGACCAGCATGTCAACTGGATCTATCGCCTTTGCGTTGAGAAATAAGGAAAAATAGGATTAGATGCCGGCGCCTAGACCGCCATCTCCTGCAGCTTCTCGCGCACTTCCTTCCCGACCTTCTCCGGGTCCTTGTAGTACGCCGAGATCATCTTGGCGACAGCTCGGTAGTTGTCCACGCCAGACTTCTTCATGTACTCCAGGATATCGACGCGGCGCTTGACCTCTCGCTCCATCTCCCTCGGGGACCAGTTGCGGATGGTGCGCACCTTCTCGTACACGTACGAGTGGCCTGAGTAGTTGAACGTGTCATCTGCCGGGTTCCAGGTGTAGACAGCATTGGTGATGAGCTCTCCGGTCTCCGGGTCCATGCCGACGATCTCGGTGAGCGATTTGACCCGCCGGGTCATCTTCGTGCCGACCTTGACCTGGGCTTGGAGCATGACGATGTCCAACGCCGTCATGAGGGCGCGGGGCAGGTTGATCGGGTCGTTCTCCATCCTGTGGACCATCGCCTGCACGTCCTCTGCGTGGAACGTCGAATAGGCGGTCTTACCGGTAGCCATGGCCTGGAAGACGACGTAGGCTTCCTTGCCGCGGACCTCGCCGACCATCAGGTACTGGGGCCTCTGCCTCAGCGCAGCGGTGAGCAGGTCGAACATGTCTATGCCCCCGCTGGAGGACGACTTCTTGCCGCCGAAACCCTCTCGGGTCAGGGCGGGGATCCAGTTCTCGTGCGGCAGGTTCAGTTCGCGCGTGTCCTCGATGCTGACGATCTTCATCTGTGGTGGTATGAACAGGAGAACGGCGTTGAGCGTGGTGGTCTTGCCGGAAGCGGTACCGCCGCACACCAGCATGGAGCTGCCGTACTCGGTCGCAGTCCACAGATAAGCCATCATGTCCGTGCTCATGGTCTTGAACTTGAGCAGGTCGATCGGCGTGAAAGGGTTCTCCTTGAACCGCCTGATGGTGAAGGACGAGCCGCGCTTGGTCACGTGCTTGCCCAAGGTGGCGTTCAACCTGGAACCATCGGGGATGGTGGCGTCCAACAACGGGTCTGCGACCGAGATATGCTTGCCGCACTTCTGGGCCAGCCAGACGACGAAAGAGTCGAGTTCCAGCTCCTTCTCGAAGCGGATGTTGCTGCGGATCGACCCGTACTTACGATGGAATATGAACAATGGGATGTCGACCCCGTCACAGGAGCAGTCCTCGACGTTTAGGTCGTTCATCATCACGTCGATGACGCCGTAGCCGACGAAATCCCGCCTCAGGTAGTACTCGATCCGCTCCTTTGAAATGGGATGCAGCGAGACGCCTAGGTCTTTCATCAATGCGTCGGTCGCCTGCTGAAGTATGTGCACCTTCTCCTTCACGGTGGAGAGCTCGGCCACGTTCAAGGTCATTATGAGCGCCTGCTTCAGGACGCCGAGCACATTACGCTCGTCATCGGAGAGCAACGGCTCGATGACCTCGTAGAGGTACTCCGAGGCGACATTATCGTACTTTATGCGGACGTAGGAAAAGGGCTCCGTTACGGCATTAATCTCGACCTCGTCCACGTTCGGCTCGGCTATTCTTGGTATCTCGGTGATGATCTCGGTGCTGCCCACCGCCGCTGCCTTGGTGGGAACCGTGACCTTCATCGGCCTATGCCTCACCTTCAGAAGGAATTTCATGTAGCTTGCTTTGAGGTTGCCTCGGGAGCGCTTCTCCGCTATCTCAGGCTTCCCCATCTCCCGGTCGATGGCTTCCCTTTCGCCGCTTACAGCCATGTCTCAGCCTCCAAGTACGCGTGTACCGAGCAGACCGATCAACAGCATGATGAAGCTATGACGCATGCCGTTCTGGATGCGCCCATCCTGCAGCACTCCGGCAAGAATTCCATCGCCGAAGGCGTGTATCACCACGCTAACGACGAATATGAGCTGAACCGAGGGAATGACATCTACCTTGATCGTCGCTGGCATGTTGGTGATGTGGGCCGCTTCGGCCCCTGCAGCCACCTGCTTTCCAGCCTCTGCCATCTTCGGAAGGAAAGTGGTGTTGAGGATGAAGATGGTGGCGATGAACACCATGAATGAGACGTAGATGACGACGGTGTAGGTGGCCATGGCGATCTTGCGCTCATCCTGGCTCAGCATGGTCTCGCGGGCGTCGTGCGCGACCATCGTGAGCACGTCGGCGACGTTGCCCCCGGCATCATTGGCCTTGATGATGATCGACATCATCCTCTTGACCAGCGGGGTGTCGACACGCTCCGAGAACAACCTCATTGCCTCGGCCGCTGGCACTCCCCAGCCGATCTGGGCCGCCATGCGACGAATCTCGGGCGTCAGGCCGCCGTAGCGACCCCGGGAGGCGACCTTGACCGCCTCGGCCAACGTCATGCCGAAACGGCCGGCCTCGGCCACATCGCGCAGGAAGTCAGGGAGTCGGTTCTCGATTTCCTTGACCTTGCGGAATTTGTACGAGGTGTAGAAGCCATATGGCCCGCAAATGGCCATCAGGCCCAATGCGACGTAATCGATCCACATCAACGGCGTGTCCAATCCGCCGATGGCGTCGATGGCACCGATAGCGAAGAGAATGGCACCGACCCCAACTCCGACCATCAATAGGAGCCGGCTGTGGTCCTTCTTGGTCCTACCCAGTTCCTTCAAACTCAACTGTTCTTCTTTCGTCATTCTGAACACCTCAGACGGATGACTCCTTGGTTGAGTTCCATATGGAGAATATGAAACCGAACTGAGAGATGGGTATCATAAGTACTACGACAAGCCAGAGCAGCAGCACGGTGAAGCTCGAGCTTCCTCCCCCACCGGGAACGATCGCCATGATGGCCATGATGACCACTAGGAAGAGCGGGAAAGCGACCACGACCGTGACGAAGGATTCGGCCAGAAGCCCTAGGGATTCCAACTGCGCACGCATATCCAACTTCGCCTCCTTCTCGAACTGCTCGGCTTTCTGCAGGAAGTATGGCTTGAGTTGACCACCAGATGTCGAGGTGGTGACCACTCCCTGCAGGAACTCCTGCAGTTTCTGGGAAGGGGTGCGTTGGGACGCCTTGCTGACCGCTGTGAGAATATCTATGCCAAGAAGTTCCGTGTCCCTGGTGATCCATTCCGCCTCGCTAGCTATCTCGCCATAGATCTTCTGGCGGGAAAGCTCTTTGAAGATGACATCGACGTTCACATCTGCCGAGGCCATGGCGGAGATGAAGCTCATGGAAGGCCCGATGCGCTTATCCATGTCACGTCCGCGTCTCTTCGCTTTGCTACCCGGGGTCGAATTAAGGATCATATAAGAGAAAATGGGCGGGATTACGATGATTAGGATTAGGAATATCAGCACTGTGGCCGCATTGATGCCCAATAAGGCGATGAACACGCCGCCCATCGTTACAGCGACGACCGCCGCTATAATCAACACCAGGATCGTGGTCATCCATACATACGCCACGAACTCCTCAGGCCGCATTCGCATGTGCGCCTGCAAGAGGCTGAGCTCCAGCTTGGGGCTGGGCTTGGCTCGCAACTTGGCCATCTTGCCAACGGTCCTCCAGCAGAACTCCTGGTACTTGGTCAATTTAACATAGTCCGGAACGGCCCCGTCCGGCAACATCACCAAATGTGGACCGAACTTGCTTGCGTCCTCAGACGTCTTGGTGTTCAGGTATGCTTTCTTCGTGCTCTCCATACGAGCGAAGATGTCTGAGACCTCAGGCGCCAACTTCCAAACCTCCCTCTTCCATTTCCTTGCGCACTCGGGCGATGGTCTTCTCCGATTCCTTGTAATAGGCGTTGATCAAGGACCAGATCTTGCGGTGATCGGTCATGTCCTTGTAGACCATGTAGCGCACGATGTCCACTCGCCGGTTGTATTCCGACATCATCTGCTCGTGCGTCAGAGATTTCATCTCCATAATCTTGTCGAACAGGAACGAATGGCCTTTGTAGAGGAACTTGTCCGTCGCCTGGTCCCACTCGTACACAGTGTTGGTGATCAGCTCGTTGGTCTCCGGCTCGAAACCGACGATCTCGATGACCTGCTTCATCCTTCGGACCAGTTCTGTGCCCACCCTCACGTGCGTTTGGATAATGACGTTGCGCAGCGCGGTCAATAGTATCCTCGGGCAATTGATGGGAGGGTTCTCCAGTCGATTGACCATGCTCTTGACCGAGTCGGCGTGCATGGTCGAGTAAGTGGTATGGCCGGTAGCCATGGCCTGGAACATGATGTATGTCTCCTTGCCTCTGACCTCACCGACGATGATGTAGTTCGGCCTCTGCCTGAGGGCAGCTCGGACCAGATCGAACATGTCGATCTCGCCGGGCGACTTGCCGTTGGCCTCCTTCTCGCCCACCCCGGAACGGGTCGTGCCCGGAATCCAGTTATCGTGCGGAAGGTTGATCTCTCGAGTGTCCTCCATGGTGACGATCTTCGCGCCAGGAGGGATGAAAAGGGCGATGGAATTGAGGGTGGCGGTCTTTCCGGAAGCGGTACCACCGCAGATGATCATGGACTCGCCATGCTCCACTCCCAACCAAAAGTAGGCGATCATCTCCGGGCTGGCCGTTCCGTACTTGATCATGTCGACCGGTGTGAACGGCTTTTCCTTGAAGCGTCGGATGGTGAAGGTGCCGCCTCGGGTGGTGACCTCGCGTGAGTAAGTTGCCTGGACGCGGTGACCTTCTGGCGTCGTACCATCGAGGATCGGATTGGAAACCGAGATCTGCTTGCTGCATCTCTGTGCCAAAGAGACCACGAACGAATTGAGAAGGTCCTCCGTCTCGAACCTGAGCTCGCTGCGGATGCTCTCGTACTTGCGATGGAAGAGGAAGATCGGGACGTTCACGCCGTCGCAACTGATGTCCTCCACGTTCTCATCGCGCATGAACGAGTCGATTACGCCATATCCAACGAAATCGCGGATGATGTAATAGCCGATCTTCTTCTTGGTGATGACATCGATGTGCATGCCCCTGGTCTCGAAGAATGAGTCGACCGCCTGGCTGAGGTACTTGTCCTTGTCGAACTGGGTCAGTTTCTCCCACTCGTATCCAAGGGTGCGTTGGAGCGTGTCCTTGACCAGAGCCAGAAGCCTGGTCTCTTTCTCATCCAATTTTGGCTCGATCGGCTCGACCCGATACTCTGAGTTCTCGCTGTTGAACGTGACTCGGATGAAACTGTATGGTTCATATACTGGGTAGAGGTCTATCACTTCGATGTTCGGGTCGGTGATCTTCGGTATCTCGGTGATCCCGGAGCCGCGACCCCTGGACCACTCGATCCGCTGTTGGAGCTCCCCTATTGGAAGGCGAACAATGGTGGCGCGCTTTCTAGAGATGCGCCTGAGCGCCTTCATGTACGAGTCTCGTACTTTATCGGTGACCTTGCCGCTTGGCTGGAACTCATCCCCGCTGCTGGCTGCCTTTTCGTCTGCCTGAGATGAGCCAGCCCCCTTGTCCTTCTTGATTCCTTTCACCTCATCATCCTCCTCAGGCCAGATTAACCGTCATTTGCATTATCGCCTTGTTGTAGTTGAAGAATCCGACGTTATACAGGACCAACGTGACCGTGTTCTTGCTGGCGTCCTGAGTAATAGAGTAATCTCGGGTTGGACCAGTGTTGTTGATATTGGTGACTCCGCTGAGATATGTTGTGAAGTAGTTGAACCAGGCCTGCCTGTATAGGGTCTTGAACGTCAACGTCACGGGCATTACCTTGCTGCCATTGTCATAAGACTGGCTATCCAAGTAAATCATGTCGATGTTGACCCCGGCGGTCGACGTTCCCGCTAGGGTGGAATTGATGCCGATCAGTGCGATCTGGGTCCACGAAACGTTCATGCGAGAGGTAATTGCCTGTTTTTGGATGTCCAAGCTCGGAACGCCTCTTATGATTTGACCGTCCAATTGTTTGACGATTATCGCTCCATTTTCATAAGCGACCCATTGTTGGACATAATAGCGGTTGGGGGCGTAGAGTTGGATCATGCCACCGCTCATGTCATTGACACCTGGGTGTTTGATCGGATTGGTAGGTAGCGCGTATGTGAAGTTGAGTCTGACAGAACTATTGCCCACTCCATATGGTGAATAGATCAGCTCTCCCGCGGTGGGAGAGGCGAACACTGGAATGCCGTTGGCTCCCAGGGTCACAGGCCCATACATGTTGAGGTCGGTTCGCCCGGTCACTTGCGCCATGACAACGAGGTCGTCCACCTTCCCCTTTATTCCGCCGAATTGGTCCATCGCTTGGTTCATGTGGCTGCGTTCGTTGTCGATCATCCAAACTGGAACATAGCTATTTGTGAACATGGTGAGGAAAGTCAGGAAGACCAGCAAGGCCATGATAGTTCCCACGGTCGAAGCTACGCCTTCTTCATCACGCTTGCGCTTCAGAAAGCGGCCATTCTGACGATTGCTTGATTTAGTACTATTGGGGCGAGTTTGCATCCTAGACCAGTCCCCCAGCCGACTAAAATGAGCACAAAGTTAGTATTTAATTGTATTGACATGACTGGCTAAATGCGAAATAATGATTCATCGCTTGGATAATGTTCCCGGACCGAACAATGTCAACGAGGCCTCCGGCGCCCCTCTCCTCGAAGCAGGGAGTCTCATGTAAAAACCCCGCACTTTCAACGGCCTCAAATCTTATAAGAGTTCTTAGGTCAGGACCGAAGGAAGAACAACTTGCAGCTTAAGTTGGCATCCTCATGGTCTTTTCAACGCCATAGCTTTGGGCAAAGGCACCTAGTGAAGGTGGCCAGATTGGTTGTCGGCAAGTATATAACGGCCTTCCCCTTTTTCCGATAGGCGCGCCGCAGTAACTCAGTTTGGGAGAGTGCAAGACTGAAGTTCCCTCATCGAAGGGGAGCTGAAATCTTGAAGTCGCTGGTTCGAGCCCGGCCTGCGGCACCATCACCTTTACCTTTTTCTAAAGTATATCGGCAAACTTCTATAATCGATGGGCCTGATTAGGGAATGGGCAAGCAAGATGCAAATCCAGGGATTCGAGATCAGCGTCATCGAAGCAAAGAGGTTCTCCAAACAGGGCGAGAAGCTCAACAACATCCGAGTGGACCACAACTCCAGCGTGATCCAGATTAATAAGATCTCAGATGACAACGCTATGATCGATTTTCGTTTCACCACGAACTATGTTGGCATGGGCTACATCAAGATCGAGGGGCAGCTAGTCTTAGTCGGAGAGATTGGTCCAGTCATAGACGAGTGGACCAAGACCGGCTCCATGCCCGCCGATGTCGCGAACCTGGTGCATAATACGGTGGTGCCGAACTGCATACCCACGGCGATGCTCGTGGCCAGGGACATACGCCTCCCTCCCCCTGTACCATTCCCGCGCATCAACATCCAGCAGCAGAAGAAGGCCAGTTCTGCCTCGAGCGGCATGGAAGTCGCTTAAAGTCCGCTCATCATCAAAGATCGACCAAGGTTGCTGGGCCGAACCCTCATCCCTGATAATTTGCGCCTCGGGACAGATTGATGCCCGAGAAGCAATGCTCACCTGATATGATCCAGTGAGAACGACCCGATGTTCAGGCCGTGCTTGCCGACAGTATATCGTATGTATGAGCGGGACTGCACCTCGCAGATACCTTGGACCGAGAACAGGCTCTTCAATTGGTCCAGTTTAAAGTCGATCATGCCATCCATGATTGACCCCAGCATCTGGATCTCCTGCTCGCCATGGACGCCCTTCTCGATTGAGTACATCGAGACGGCACCGTCACGCTTGCGGCGCCCGCAGAAGGGGCTGAGGAAACGGAAGGCGGTGTTCGGGTCGGAGTAGGCGATCAACGTGGACAGCGAACGGAATGCCAGACGGTAGTACTTGTGCTTGGTCTTGTAGTCGTTGGCTACGTGCTCGGTGGCCTGCATTATCTTATCATGGTCGGTCGGCTCGTCGATGTAAGTGGTATATGGGTCGTTAGTGACTTCGCCCATCGCTCGGGAATAGGTATCGACATAATGCACTAGACCCAACTTCTCGTACTCCTCGTAACCGGAGACGATGTTGCGCATCTCGTCGCGGATATCCTTGGGCGTCTTATCGGTAATGACCCAGATGCAAGGGACTCCCTTCTTCAGGCCGTCGGCAACGAATTGGCCGATCATGGCCTCCTTGCCGATGAATGGCGGGCCGTGCACCAGCACGTTCGAGCCGAACGGTATGCCGCCGAGCAACAGGTCGTCTAGGCGCGCGCTCCCGGTCTTAACCTTGGCCACGGTGAACTCCATCGCTCTCTCTTCTTCCTTCTGCTGGATCTCGTCACCGATGATGCCCTGCTCCCTCAGCCTCAGCTCTTCAGCCTTGGAATTGAGGAACCGCTCTTTCGCGATGAGCTCCTCTTCCTTATGCGCGACCTCTTCCTTCAGGAATTCAATGCGTTTCTTCAGCTCGACTTCTTCTATCCCGACCGCTGCTTCACGCTTGGCCTCATCGACCTTGTCCCTTTCACCAGTGAGCAACTTCTCACGGTAGTCAAGGTCCTCTTCACGTCTCAGCAGTTCCTTTTCCTTGTAACCGACGACCTCTTTTATCTTCTTGAGCTCGTCGTCGCGTTCCCTTACTTCGATCTTCAGTCGGGAAAGCTCCTCTTCCATGAACAGCATGCTCTTCTCTTTAGTCTGGATCTCGTGAAGCTTCTGGTCCAGTTCCTGGGAACCGTCCTTGGATGACATCCTCGCTAACCCGAGTTCCTCCTCCTTCTGCCTCAGCTCCAGGCCTTTCCGCTTCAGTTCCTCGGCAAGGTATTCCACCTTCGCCCGGTAATCCTTGTCCTTCTCTCGGAACTCGGATTCCTTATCGCGAAGTTCGGCCTGGAACTTCTCCTCCAGGTGCCCACCGTTCCCGGTTTGGATATCGTCGTCCCCTTCCAGGACGCGATTTGAGAATCTGTTCTCCTTCGATTCCAAGATGCTCTCTCGTTCCTTCAGCTCGAGCTGCCGCTGGAGCAAAGCCGCTTGGTCCTTTGGCATCGAGGACACGGCGTCCTCGTACTCCTTCTTGATCTCCTCGTTCAGCTTGATGAGCCGGGAGACCTCTATTCGCAACGTGACATTGTGATCGAATAAACTTTGCAGCTTGCCAACCAGATCGGAACTGGCCATGTCCATTGGCACGCCTTGCTTCTGCAGCTGCAGGAGTATGGTCGACTTCAGCTCGGCAAGCTCTCTTTCGTATTGCTCCGCCTTGCTCTTCAGCTCTGCAGCGTCCTCTTGGAGCACTTCTTCGACTTCGACAAAGGAATCCGTACCCTGCCCATCCTTATTGGATTCGTCCTCGTTCAACCAATTGAGCAGGCTTTCCTCTTTGCCGGTCAACCACTTTCTAAGATCATCGGTCTTGGGATCGGAATCTGCCACCGAACCGTTCTGGTCGGTGTCAACGTGAACGGTCGTCAATGGGGCGACTGTTCCATCGAATTTTCCGTTTATCACTCTGCTTTTCCCACCCACTCAAACACCTGCGTTTTTATCGCACTATTGTCATCTCCGACGACAGGGGGGATATTTTATTATTTCGGCCTCCGAATCGATTCTGGTCTTAGTCTGGAGTCGCAATTTGATAATAATAGGTGATTACGCGCAATTCAATGACTTCGCATCGAGCTAGTGGGGCGATTTAGACAAGTCCCTGTCATAGAAAAAGGTTATATATCGCAGAAATAGCCTTACTAAGGGTCTAGGCCAGAGGCAAAAAATGGAGAATAGGGTTCACGTTAGAATAGACCGAAGCAGCGATCTCACCCTAAGGGAGGTCCTCAAGAAGATACAAGAGATCCAGGCCGAGAACCCCGAGTTGGACGTTTTTTTCGATGGCGACCAATATGCAATCTGCAGCCGCCCGAAGAGTGCCCCCGAAAAAGCTTAGAGAACGAGCATTAACCCGATTCTCGTTCGATTTCGCGAGTAAATTGAAAATATTAGTTCCTGTTACCTCTAGTTGTTATTATGGTAAAGAAGTCCGACGTCCTGAAAGAAAAGGTCAAGGCCATCGATTTCGACAAGATATCGACGGTCGCCGACCTGGTCGATGCCTATAAAGACAGCTCGGTCCAAAGCAGAGCTCTGGCCATCTGTGCGATGGCGTACGAGAACGCTCTGAAGGACGAATCCCGCCCGACGATCGTTCTCGGTCTGGCCGGGCCTCTAGTTGCGGCTGGCCTACGCAAGGTGATCGCAGACATGGTGCGCTATGGCATCGTGGACGCCATCGTCACCATCGGTGCGATCCCGTACCAGGACTTCTATCAAGCCCGTGGCTACTCACATTGGAAATGCTCGCCAAGGATCGATGACCTAAAACTCCGCGAGATGTTCATCGACCGCATCTACGACACCTTGGTGGACGAGAACAAGTTCAGGGAGACCGATGCGTTCATCGGCAACATCGCTGGCGACCTGGAACCGAGGGGATACTCTAGTCGCGAGTTCATGCAGATCCTGGGCTCGCATTGCGTGGATGACAAGGACTCGATCCTGGGGAACGCCTACAAGTACGGCGTCCCGGTCTTCGTCCCGGCGCTCAACGACTCTTCCATCGGGATCGGCCTAACTGGATTGTACGTGGATAGGCGCAGGAAGAACAAGGAGTTCATGCGTATCGACCCGATCCGCGACAACTGGGAGCTGACGCAGGTGAAGATTCTTTCCGACAAGACCGGGGTGATTTACATAGGCGGAGGCGTGCCGAAGAACTATATCCAACAGACGGAGGTGATCGCCGAGACGCTCGGCTATGACAAGGGCGGCCATCACTACGCCATCCAAATAACCATGGATACGCCGCAATGGGGCGGCCTGAGCGGGTGCACCTTCGAGGAGGCGCAATCCTGGGGCAAGATCAACCGGGACGCCACGAAAGCGGTGGCGTACGTGGAGGCGTCCATCGGCCTCAGCCTGATGGTAGGCTACGTCCTGCAGAAGGGCCTTTGGAAGAAACGCAAGCGCCTTCAGTACGACTGGGACGGGGACACCCTGAAGAGCATGAAGCAGAAGGCGTTGAAGATCTGAGCCATCCGGATCGACAAACCTCTTCCTTCGAATCTTCTACGAACTGGAGCGACTCATGAACCGACTCGGCCGTGCGACCATCGCCTTATGGAATTCCTACGACCCGAACAGCTTCCGGGAGGCGCATCGCAGAATATTGGCAAGGGCGGGGCCGCTAGCTCTGGCTTTCGATCTCAATCTCGCCACCTTCGGCTTTCCCTTCCCCAAGGACCTGACCACTCCGCAGGAGATCGCTGACTGGGTGGCAACCACCACCTCGATTGGCGAGGAAGGGTCCTATCTCAAGGAGCTAACGGCCAAGGGGCGCTTCCAGACCTTCCCTTACTACAACAAGGGCTTCCCTCCACAGCTGGGAGAGGTGGTGCTGACCACCTGTAACGCCGAGGGCAAGAAGAAGATGAGCGTGGATGAGGTGGTGGGCATGCTGAAGCAGGGTAGGAGTGTCTGCCTGATTTTCGGCACCGGGCCGAAAGGGGTCCCCAAGGAAGTGCTGGAGAACGCACCGCATCAGCTGGATATAACCTTCGGCGGATATTCTTTAGAGACTTGCACCGCCCTGGGCGCGGTGGCCGCAGTGCTGGCTCACAAGGTCCGCAGTCCCTAGCAGCATTTAATAATCTCCTGCACGTGATTGCATACTGAGATGGTCATCGCGGACAGGAAACGGCGTATCTTGCGTGGAATCCTTCTCGGAATAGCTTTGGTCAGCATACCCTGGCTCGCTTTTCCTTTTCCGAGCGACGCAGTGGGGAGTCTCAGTTATTTTCTCTTAATAATGGCTGGAATCTTGGAGATCGGGGTGTGCATCGTGGGGTTAGGAACATACATCTGGTTGCGGAGTCTCCCCAGTTTCAATTTGACATTGATAGTGCCACTTCTGATTTCATTCACTACTTCTGTCTACTTTACAATCCTTGATCGCGCCTCGTTCCAATCGTATACGCTTGTGAAGTTTCTCGCCTTCATCTTCGGCGCCTATCTGCTCTTGGTTTTCTGGGCTTTCTTCTCCAATGCAGTAGACAAACCTTCCAAGCGTTCCCAAGCCATGCTGGGGGGTGCCATGGCAAACTTCTTGATCAGCTTTGTCATAATAATTAGTTTGGACAACCTCGGGGTCCAAAATATCGATCTTTTGCTTTTCATATTCTTCTCCGTCATTGTCAGCGGTTCGCTCGCCTGGTCCTCCCTACTAGAGATCCTGGGGGTGGAAAGTTCCTCCACAAACTGGATCAAGATGCGGTCTGCAATTATGGCATCATTCTTCACCATCTTGGCTCCATTACTGATGATAGTTTATGTGGTGATGACCACGACCTTATCATAAGTAAAATCCTGTTCAACTAATTATGAACCGATTACTCTGGGTTCACAAATTTTGCGCCTTCGATGTCGCTTCATTTCTTTTAAGGCGAGCATCATATAGGCCGGGGAAGCCAAGATGGCTGGTTTTGAACAAGCCATTGAGCGGTAGGAAGCCAGACCGAACACGAACCGGGTACGTCTCGTCCTCTGCCTTATGGGGTCATTGCCTGCGTCATATTGAGAGTTTATTTCGTATCAGACTGACTGCACGCTACAACATTCTCAATAGCTTGAGTAGTCCAGGTCGAGCTTGGAGGAACCAACCCCTTTGCCCGCGACTATTTCCCCGACCATCCTCGCCCCCTTCCCCAAGACCTTGACCGTTTCCTCAGCCTGCTTCTCGCGTACGATGATGGCGAAACCCATGCCCATGTTGAAGATTTGGTACATCTCCTTTTCATCGATGTTGCCGAGCTCCTGCAATAGGCCGAAAATAGGCTGGGGCTTGAGAGGCTTGGAGATGTCGAAGCGCACTCCCTTCTTCAAACGGACGAAGTTGCGCAACCCTCCCCCGGTCACGTCCACCATACCTGTGACCTTCACTTGCTTCAGCATCTTGAGGACCTGGCGCACGTAGATCGTGGTGGGGGTGAGCAATTCCTCTCCGACGCTCTTGCCCAGCTCAGCGAACTTCTGGCCAAACGGCACCTCGTTCTTCTCGAGCACCTTGCGAGCCAACGTCATGCCGTTGGAATGAATTCCCGAGGAAGGCAGACCGATGATGACATCCCCGACCTTGATCTCCGCTCCGGTCACGATCCTCTTCTTTTCAACGAATCCCAGACAGCTTCCGGAGAGATCTACTCCCTTCACCATCTCAGGCAGGACAGCTATCTCCCCGCCCACGATCTCGCAATTGGATAGCTTCGCGCCTTTCTGCAGCCCGACGCCGATCGCCTCTGTGATTCCCGGATTCGGCTTGTCTATGGCGATGTAATCGACGAATGCGAATGGCTCAGCTCCGACGCAGATAGTGTCGTTGACGTTCATGGCCATGCAGTCGATGCCGACCGTTTCCCATTTGTTGAGCGCTTCAGCCACGAGCAGCTTCGTCCCGACGCCATCGGTGCAGAGCGTCAAGGCGGTGTCTCCGAAATCGATCAAGCTAGTGAACTGGCCCTTGACGTCCATCATCCTTCCCTTGCCGGTACGGCGGTACCTCAGCTGCTTTACCAACGAGGCGATGGCGGCCGACTTGGAATCGATGTCGACCCCCGCCTTGGCATAGGTCATCGGGGACTTGCGCTGAGGCATGGTGACCTTGAAATCCTTCGGTCCAGAAATAACCTTGCCCTCAACCTTTTCTGATTATATCCGCTCCTTCTAGGCAGTGATATGTCTTCTTGAATTCGAGCTCTTGGAAAACGGGGCAATCCCTACACATGCAGCCCTTTTTGGACTCTATGCAGAAGGGGCTCCTCATGACCACGCAAAACAGCCTCTCACCGGTGTTCTTGGCGCATTGGTTGTGAGTGCCGCAGTCAAGGCACTGGCAGATGTCCATCTTGGAGAGTATCCACTTGTCGAACTCCTCTTCTGACATGCCTTCGATCATGCCCCTGCTCACCCTCGGTCTGCGGACATATTTCGTCATTCGTTCACCTCCGTTAAGTTTCAATTCCTCTCTGCCTATTTGAAACCGCTTAAACAAAGCTTTATCAATACCAGGTGAATCATCGCCACGTGTCGAAACGCTGGCTAGCGGAGCGCAGAAACGACCACTACTACAAGAAGGCGAAACAGATGGATTACCGCAGCCGTGCCTCATTCAAGCTCATCCAGATAGATGACAAGTTCAAATTGCTCAAGCCAGGATCGACCGTGGCGGACCTAGGTTCAGCACCGGGCGGATGGTTGCAGGTCGCCAAGGAGCGGGTAGGGGAAAGGGGGAAGGTCGTAGGCGTCGACCTCCAGCCGATCGAGGATATCCCTGGGGTGGAGACGATCCAGGGGGACATGCGCAAGGAGGAGACCGTCATGGACGTCGAGGAAGCCCTCGGCGGCAAAGCGGACCTGGTCCTCTCGGACATGAGCCCGCACATCTCCGGCAGCTATGCCATGGACCACGCCCGGTCGGTAGACCTTTGCGAGCACGCGCTGGAGTTCGCGCAGAAGGTCCTGAAGCCCCATGGGAACCTGGTCATTAAGATATTCGAGGGGGACATGATGCCGGAACTCATGAAGGAGGTGCGCTCGCACTTCAAGGAGGTCAAGCTGTTTGGCCCGGACGCCTCTCGCTCCTCGTCCTCGGAGATCTACATCATCGCCAAAGGGTACATCGGTTGAAGCGGGAATGGTGCGCAACATCATTCCTCTTGCCGGAATCTTGTATAACATGATTTATGAGCGAATGCGTCTTTCCTATTACGATGAAGACTTACATCACCGTGTTCTTCGGCACCGAAGGCGCCAAACCATCCAAGGTCTTTGATGCGTTGAACAACCTTGGCTTCGCGCCGACCACCGGCAACTTCGATGGGGTCTACAGTTGGGACAAGCAAGCTACTTTGGACGATGCCATCAATCTGGCGGACATTGTCATCGCCACGTTGAAGGGCATGGGCGTCATGGTGAAGCTGGAGACCGTAGGCAACGAATCGAACGATGAGGAATCGACCTAATCACGTTCCTGAGGAACTCAATGCGATGCGGTAAGATCGTTTGTGTCGGGCAGAACTACAAGGCGCACATCAAGGAGCTCAAGTCCGAGATACCACAGGAGCCAGTGCTTTTCCTCAAACCCTCGACCGCGCTCATCTACGACGGCGACACCATCATCGTCCCGCCGCATCTGGGCCGCGTAGACTACGAAGTAGAGCTAGCGGTCATCATCGGCAGGAAATGCAAGCAGGTCCAGGCGACCGAGGCATTGAGCTATGTCGACTCAGCGGCGGTCTTTAACGACGTCACCGCAAGGGACGTACAATCGGTGGCGCGCAAGGCCGGCCTCCCCTGGTCGCTGGCGAAGGGGATGGACACCTTCGCGCCAATGTCGGCCACCCTCCCGATCACCGAGGTGAATGACCTCCAAGCCCTCCATCTCGAGCTGAGGCTGAACGGGGAGGTCAGGCAGAACGGCAGCACCTCCATGATGATCTTCCCAGTGGAGGAGATCATTTCCTATGCGTCCAGGTTCATGACGTTGGAAGCTGGAGACATCATCGCCACCGGGACCCCGGAGGGCGTCGGTTCGATAAAGGAAGGCGACCTGATCGAGGCGAAGATCGATGGCGTTGGCAAGCTGAGGAACCCAGTCAGGGTAATGCTGTAAAAGCGAGCTCAATCCCAGAACCGCTTCGTTCTCGCGTAATTTATCTCAGCGCTCAGGATGTCGCGCAGGAAGTCGTCCTCGTCCTCACAGAATCCGGACAGCACCCTCGCGGCCGTGTCCGGACCGACCCCCCGACCTGCCAATGCCAGCAAGGCCTTCTTCCCGTGCCGGTTGACCAGGCTGGCGTTCTTGAAGATCCGCTTGACCTCGGTCTCCTCCTCCTCACTGAGATTCTCCTTCCTGATCAATCGGACGTTGTCCTTGTTGTACGTGGAAAGAGCGGCTACCATCTTTCCGTCGCACTTGTGGCAGATGATCTTTTTTGGTGATTCCCGCACCTTCAGGCGCCATTGCGTAGAGCAGTTCAGGCAGGTCATGTGCATGACCTCGTCCTCGAGCCGGTTCTTGAGCGCCATCAGAATGGAATGGTCGGCGCGGGAAGGGGCGATGAGCTCCTTCGAGCGTTCCAGGCCTGCTCGACCGATGACCGTGAGCTTGGTGACCTGCAGCTCCAGCTCACCGCTCTCGATCATTTTGACCGCCCGAACGGTGCCCTCGAGATCCAGGTCCTCCCACAGCACTCGGTCCACCGCCTCCTCGAACAGCGTGCTCCCCTCGTACGCGTCGAACAACCGATTGAAGTTCAGGCTCTGGTAGTCCGCTCCCTTTTCCACGGCCCCGAACTTCTTGGCCACATGGACGAATCGCCATCGCAGCGACGAGGAGTTCTTGATAACCAATCGGACCAGTCCCTCCACGTTCTCCGGGCTGAGGCTCTTCAGCGTCTCGACGATGAGCGAGTGCTTGATGTCGCGAGGAAGTTCGAGCACAATTCGGTACGGATCCGTATGGACGCCCACGCTCTCTCCGAGCCGCGCGGATAGCAGGACCGAGAGGAGCCGGGCCAATGTTTCGTTCACCTTCGAACCGAAGCAGACGTTGAGGATCGCGAGCCGCTTGCCGATCTCGAGGGTGATGAGTCGGTCGGTGGGAACGAAACCCTCGCCCCTCTGTTCTCGCAGGTACGCCTTTATCTTCTCATTGGCCTGCGCATCGCCGTTGTAATCGTCGTAGTTCTCCTGCGCCCGTAGGTGGCCGACCTCCATCGCCACGTCGAACGGCACCGGAATATCCTCGCCGACCCAGGAGGGGATTGACCCCATCTCCTTAACCTGCTCGACCAACAGCTCGTCCTCCTTGAGCTCGATGATCCGCCACGATCTGCCTCTCGTTATGAAGGTGGCGTATGGCTCGGCGAACGAGACGACGAATGATTCGTCCAACTGCCCGACGATCTTGCGGGTGCTCAGCTCCCTGATCTTGTAGCTCCGCTCGTCGGGGATCATGGATAGGTTATCGTAGAAATAGCGCATCCCCCGCGAGCTTCGCCGGTAGTCGTCCTGCCCGATGAACACCAGACCGATCCGGCCGACCTGTTCGAGCACCTGCTCGAACTTCTCGCGAGTTAGTGACCTGAACGGGTAGGAGCGGACCACTGTCTCGTAGGCATTCTTCTTGCTCACCAACCCACCCATCGCCATGGCGACGATCTGGTTCGCCAATACCGTGAGGGGGGACTGCCTCACCCGGAGCGGCTCTAGCTCCTCCTTTAGCGCCTTCCTGGTGATGACCAGGGACTCGGCCACTTCGTCCGCAGAGGAAGCGATGATCGCCCCTTCCGATCTTGCACCGACTTGATGTCCGGCCCTTCCCATGCGCTGGATCAGGCGGGCTACCTGCCTCGGCGAGTTGTATTGGATGGCGAAGTCCGCGCTGCCGATGTCGATGCCCAGTTCGAGCGACGACGTGCAGATCAGGCCTTTCAATTTCTCCTGCTTGAACGCCTCCTCCATTTCTATCCGTATCTCTTTCGAGAGCGAGCCGTGATGCACCCCCACCGCCAGGTTCTCGTCCCAGACGTGGTAGCGTGCTGCGAGCGCTTCGGCCGTATCTCGGGTGTTGACGAAAAGGAGCGTCGAACGATGCGATTCGATAATGTCCCGGCAGCGACGCATGCACGCGATCAACTGCGGATCGCTTAACAAAGTTCCTGCCAGGTCCTTGTCCTTCTCCTGCACCTCCGGGCTCTGCACCGTGATGCGCAGGTCCTTGGAGACGTGCGCCCGGACTATCGTCACCTTCCGTCCCACCCCGCCCAGGAAGTTCGCGACCTCTTGGACGCTTCCCACGGTGGCCGAGAGGCCGATGCGCTGGAACTCGCCACCCTCCCTCACCATGCGCTCCAGGGCGATGGAGAGCTGCGCCCCCCTCTCGTCCTCGGCCAGCTCGTGGATCTCGTCTATGACCACGAACCGGATATTCTTCAGGTGCTCCCGGAGCCGTTTCCCGGAGAACATCACCTGCAGCGTTTCGGGCGTCGTAATCAGTATGTCCGGCGCTTTCCGCGATTGCCTGGAACGCTCGCTGGTCGAGGTGTCGCCGTGCCGTATCGCCACCTCGATGCCCAAGGCCTTGCCGAACTCCTCCAGGCGTCGCAGCATGTCCCGGTTCAGGGCGCGCAGCGGGGTGACGTATAAGCAGCGGATGCCGGGGCCTTCCGACTGCAGGAGCATATGGAATATCGGCAGCATGGCCGCCTCGGTCTTGCCGATTCCCGTCGGGGCTACCAGCAGAAGATGCTCGCCCTTCAGGACGTGAGGTATCGCCTGGCGTTGCGGGCCAGTCGGCTCGTGAATGTCCTTTTCCCTCAGGACCTTGCGGATACGTTCATCCAAGGGCTCGAATGCCATAGGAAGCTCTGAAAATCGAGAAGTTAAGAGTACTTTAAGCTATCGAGCGGAGGTCCGAAACGACAGGCCAGGATTAGCCACTCACTTCTTCTCGGCTGGAGCCGCTTCGGCCGGATTCGTCGCCTCCACCAGCAGCTCGGCCAGGTCCATCACCTTGATGTCGACGCCGATCTGCTTCGCCCCTTGCTGCAGGTTCAGCACGCAGAACGGGCAGGTGGTGATGATGCGCTCCGCGCCGGTGCTCACGGCTTCCTTGACCCGCTTGGCGGCGATGTTGGTGGCGAACTCGTTGTACTGCGACTTGTAGCCGCCTCCGGCCCCGCAGCACTGCGAGCTCATGCGGTTATGCCCCATCTCCACCAGCTCGATTCCGGGGATGGACTTGATGACCTCGCGCGGCGCTTCGAACACACCAGAATGGCGGCCGAGGTGGCATGGGTCGTGGTATGTGACCTTGATCTTCATTTCCTTGGTCAGCTTCAGCTTCTTCTCCTTGATCAGCTTCTGCATGTACTGGGAATAGTGGAAGACCTCGAACGACGGATTGGAGTAGAATCGACCGTAGTCGTGCGTCGTTGTCTTGAAGCATCCGGCGCAGGCGGTCACCATGGCCTTCGCCCCCATGTTCTCCACGACGGTGATGTTGTTGAATGCGAAATCGCGACTGGCATCGATCTGCCCGGTACGAAGCATCGGGGAGGTGCAACAGAACTCCCTCTCGCCCATGATGTTCTGCTTAACTCCCGCCCTGTCCAAGGAGATCACGGCGGCCTTGCAGATCTGCGTCATCCTGTAGGATGCGGTGCAGCCTGCGAAGAAGACCACGTCGGGGTTGACCTCGACCCGCTTGATGCCCTCCGGGAACCAAGCGCCGCGCTTCTCTGGCGGCTCATTATACGGATTCTTGGTCGCCAAGATGCGCTCCCTGATCTTCTTGTGCGCCGGCATCGGCCCCATGCCCTGCTCCACCACCCATTCGCGCACCTTCTCCCAGAACTCGGCGAACTCGATGCTGACGTGGCAGACCGTCCAACAAGCGGCGCAGCCAGTGCAACGGTACAACGCATCGACGAATTCCTCGTCCACTTGCACCTTGCGTCCCAGGAGCGTGTCCAGCGGGGTGCGGTTCTGCAGTTGCTTCAGATAGTAGATCTTACCGCGTGGGCTGATGGACTCCCATGGTTCCTGGCCATAGGTATCACAGACGCGCACGCAATAGCCGCACTGAAGGCAGGCTGACAACTCTCTGTTGATGTTTGGGAGCTTAACCATCGATGCACCTCTTGGTGACTCTATTATCGGCCGGGATGAGCCTGAGGCCTATCGCGGATAGGCTGGTCTTTAGGCATGGAACGTAGGTATTTATTTGTTTGTCCGGCAGGAACTGGATAGCCCAAGTTCAGCAATCCTAACGCACTTAATAATGGTTTCGGGGTTCACTTCCTATCCCTCGAGGATCGGCCCGTAGCCATACCAGGCCCCTTCAAGCTTCAGCAGGCGCAGGTTCTCTTCCAGCAGATTGCGGTGGGTGACCTCCCAGTTCGCCAGCGAAAGGAGCGTCTTCTTCAGCTCGGGGTCATCGGTCTTCTCCTCCGCCTCGATGTACATGGCGATGCTCTTCCTCTCCACCTCCAGCCCCTTCTCGAGGGCGGCGATCTCGTCCTGCAAGAGCATGCACGAATCCGGTTTGGGGATGAACACCCGGCTAGGCACGATGTTGAGATATTCGGACGATGGTTGGACGCAAGTGGCGTCGCACTTCGATTGGAAGTGGTCGATCTGCTTCTCCAAGATGGCCTTGTGCTTCTTCTCGTCCTCCATCAGGCTGCGCAGCAGCGCCGCGCCCTGCGCCTCCTTGACGCACGTGCTGAAATCGTGATAGAACTCGATGCCGAACTTCTCGATCTCGAGGGCCGCCTTCAGGATAGCGATGCTCATTTCGACGCTCTGTGGTTTGGGATCGTCTTTCTGCATTTTCTCGTCCGATTAACATGAACACTGGACATATATTAGCGCGACGGTAGCAGGCTAACATGTAAGCGCGCATGCTCGCAATGCTGAAAGCAGTCCTTCGGATTGCCTAGGGCATTTCGCCGGGCCGTGCAAGCTTTTTTGAGCCGCCTCGTCACATTCTCTGATGAGCAGAATGAAGGAATGCAGCAAGGACTTCAAGGTTGTGACCGAGGACGAGATCCAGGCCGGAACTGGCAAGGGCTGGGAGGATTGGTTCAAGATCCTCGACGAGGCGGGAATCGCGGAGAAAGGGCATGACCTGATGATGAAGCATCTTCAGAATCATTATTCGCTGAATCAGACCTGGGCGCAGATGGTGGCGATGCGTTACGAGAACGATCGGGGTCTGCGCAGCCATACTACTTGATCTTAGAATGCCCACATTGCGAACAACCTTTCCCATGAGCTAGTATCCGCACCCGACGTTCAAAATAGGTAATGGCGAAACCCTTATATCTGGATAGGAATTTAGCGGCCGAATGGTGGGGAGGTCTACCTGCCTGTTGCTCCTTGGCACTTGCGTCCGTTGGAGCGCAATATCAAGCTGTGAGAGCATTGCTCGGTGACTACCTATTCCCGATGATGGTGATCTTAGCCTTGTGCGGAGGCTTCTCAGCCGTCATGTTGAACTCAAGAAATAAGGCATGCATCGGTGTCGCCTTCGGCTTCGCCGCTGCATTCTCTGCCTGCGGGATTCTGGTCGCTCTCGAAGTCCTGATTACCGGCCCTTTGATGCTTTCCTTACCAATCAGCAGCGCCATCGGCCAGCTTTCCTTCGGTTTCAACATCGTCGTCGACCAGCTCTCGGCCTTCTTCCTAATGGTCATCTGCACCCTTGCCCTACCGGTCTCGATCTATTCGTTCGGGTACGTGAAGGAGTACGAAGGCCACTATGGGCTTGGACGGTTCGGCCTGCTGTTCAACCTCTTCCTGCTCTCTATGGTGTTGGTTGTCACCGCTGGCAATATAATAGTTTTCCTCATCGCCTGGGAGCTGATGTCCCTCTGCTCCTATTTCTTGGTGACCTTTGAGAGTCGGGACACCGAGAAAGCTTCCGCCGGCCTGCTCTACTTGGTCATGACCCACATTGGCAGCGCCCTCATCATGCTGGCGCTCCTGCTATTGGCGTTCCAGGCCAACTCGTTCGAGTTCTCTGCCTTGAAGAACGTCGGATTGTTCATGGGGGCGGATGTCCGTAGTATCGCGTTCATACTGCTGCTCTTAGGATTCGGCACCAAGGCGGGCATCGTTCCCCTTCACGTGTGGTTGCCGAAGGCCCATCCGGCAGCTCCCAGCAACGTCAGCGCCCTGATGTCTGGCGTGATGATCAAGACCGCCATCTACATGCTGATACGCACCTACTTCGATTTCCTGGGCATCAACGGGTCCGGGGATGCTTGGCTGGGGCTGTTATTCCTGCTGATCGCATCCGTGTCCGCTCTGATCGGCGTGCTCTATGCCTTGGTCGAGAAGGACATCAAGCGCATCCTGGCCTTCTCTAGCATCGAAAACGTCGGAATCATTCTCATTGCGCTTGGCGCTGCCATGGTCTTCAAGGCCTACGGTCTGAACGAATTGGCCGCCCTGGCTTTGATCGCGACCTTGCTCCACGTCTTCTTCCATTCCCTCTTCAAAGGATTGCTGTTCCTCGGAGCGGGCTCGATCCTCCATGCCACCGGGACGCGCAACCTCGAAAAGTTGGGCGGCCTGAGCCGGCGCATGAAGGTCACCAGCGTGCTCTTCTTCGTCGGCGTGCTTTCCATCGTGGCCATCCCGCCATTCAATGGGTTCGTCAGCGAGTGGCTGATCTTCCAATCGCTATTGCTGTCGTTCAGCCTCAACGATGTCCTGGTGAACCTGCTGGTCGCCATCGCGCTGGGGATGCTCGCGCTTACCGGGGCGCTTGCGGCTACCTGCTTTGTCCGCTTTTACGGAATGGCCTTCCTGGCCCGACCGAGGAGCAAGGAGGCCGCGGAGGCCAAGGAGGTACCCATGAGCATGCTGCTGGGGATGGCGGTGCTCGCTGCCCTCTGCCTCTTGACCGGGCTGCTGTCCACTTACATCATCCCGATGGTCGATTCGGTGACCGCTCCCTTAGTCGGGACGAGCATCGCGGGCAAATTGGCCAACGGTCTGGTGCTTGAGACACCGGTCTCCTCGTTCTCGAGCATGTCCCCGATATTGATCTCGATCGTGCTGCTGGTCGCCCTGCCTTCTATATACCTTATCGCGACGAGATACGGAGGAAGGAGAGCAGTTCGCATCGGCGACACCTGGGACTGCGGGACGCCCTTGAGCGAACAGAACGAATATACCCCCACCGGCTTCACCCAGCCTTTGAAGCGAGTCTTCAACAGCTTCTTTCGATCAAAGACCAGCACGTCCATCGAGACGGAATCGGACCCTTATTTGCGCAAACTGAACTTCGAGACCTCGATCCCCGAGGTCTTCGAGGATTACCTCTATCGACCCATTGCCAAGATCGTTATCGGGCTGGCTCGCAAAGGTGGAGTGATCCAGACCGGCAGCATCCAGGCGTATCTGGCCTACATCTTCGTCATACTGGTGCTGCTATTGATCATCTTCAGGTGATGCCTTGAACGACCCTCTCCTAGCCATCATCCAAGCCGCCCTGATCCTGGGCCTGGCACCTTTGGTCACGGGCATTATCCGCAAGGTGAAGGCATTGCTGCAGTCGCGCCGAGGCCCGCCAATACTACAGCCCTATTATGATCTGCAGAAGCTCTTCCGAAAATCATCTGTCGTCTCTTCCGACGCCTCTTGGATCAGTACAATCACTCCGTACGTATGCATGGCGACCATGGTGGTGGCGGCCCTGCTGGTGCCGGCGTTCATCACCGCATCCTTCGGTTCCCTGGGAGACCTGATCGTCGTTGTCTATCTCTTCGCCACGGCCAGGTTCTTCATGGCCTTGGCAGCCTTGGACGCCGGATCGACCTTCGGGGGGATGGGCAGCAGTCGGGAGATGATGATATCCTCCATCATCGAACCGGCGATCCTGCTCTCGATCTTCAGCGCGGCTCTAATCACCGGTACCACGGACCTAGCTGGGATATCGCAAGTGCTGGTGGTCGGCGGATACGACCTGGTCAGGCCGACGCTCTTCCTGGCTTTCGCGGCATTCTTCATTGCCACCCTGGCTGAGAACGCACGGATACCTTTCGATAACCCGGCCACTCACCTAGAGCTGACCATGATCCACGAGGCCATGCTCCTCGAGTACTCAGGGAAACAGCTGGCATTGATGGAGATGGCCAGCATGACGAAGCTGATGCTATTCATCGCCATTGCCTGGAGCGCATTCTTCCCCTTCGGGATGGCCACTGAGGTCTCCATCTTGCCCATCACCATAGGGATGATTATCTTCCTGGTGAAGCTGCTTCTGTTTGCCTTGGCCATCGCGCTGATCGAATCGTCCATGGCCAAGATGCGCCTGTTCCGACTGCCGAACCTGCTTACAGGTTCGTTCATCCTGGCCTTCCTGGCCGTGATGTCGTTCTATATCCTATGAGGTGAGAAGACGAGCGCCCCCCTTGAGTTTAATGTGATAAACGGCCTCGCCGCCCTGGTATTGCTTTGCGCCTTCGTCGCCGTTTCCAGCAGCCGCATGCAGGCGTTGGTGCGAACGTTCGCCATCCAGTCGCTCGCCCTAGGTGTGCTAGCAGCTAGCGTAGCATATTTCACCGGCTCGACCCAGATCTATTTGGTGGCAGGGCTGACCATTGCCCTAAAGGCGTTCCTGATTCCTCGCATGCTGGCCTACGTGATGAAGCGCATCAAGGTCGAGAAAGAAGTGGATCCTCTACTCAATATCCCTTCTTCATTATTGGTGTCAGGAGGTCTGGCGGTTCTGGCGTATTATGTGACGGAGCCACTGATCGCGCATGGTGGGGCGCTCACGCGCAACGCACTCGCTCTCTCCCTTGCGGTCGTGCTTATAGGCTTCTTCATTATGATCAGCCGGCGGAAGGCGATCACGCAGGTTGTCGGTCTGTTGATCATGGAGAACGGGTTGTTCATGGCTGCGATATCAGTCACGTACGGAATGCCGCTGATCGTCGAGCTGGGCATCTTCTTCGATGTGCTAGTAGCGGTGATAATTATGGGGGTTTTCGCGTTCCGCATCAACAACACCTTCGATTCGCTAGACACCAGTTTCCTGAGGAGGCTGAGGGATTAGTATGATTGAATTCCTCCTCGCCATCCCGGTCATTACCGCTGTATTGTGCTTCCTCATGAATCGGAGGCGCGCGATAGAGGTCGTCAGCACCGTTGGCGCTGGCATATTGTTCATCGCCGTGCTCCTCTTCGTTTACAAAGTCGTCAGCGAGGGAGCGATCTATGAAGGCGCCCTTTTCATGGACTCCCTGTCAGCCTACATGTTGCTCATTGTTGCTTTCATGGTCTTCATCGGAGCGGTGTACTCAGTGGGGTACATGGGCCACGAGTTCGAGGAAAAGCAGTTTGGGCTCGGGAGGCTAAGGTACTACTACACCTTCCTTCACATCTTCGTCTTCACTATGATGCTGGTCTGCGTCTCCAACAATATGGGGATCATGTGGATCGCCATCGAGGCCACCACCCTCGCCTCGGCGTTCCTGGTCAGCTTCTACAATCGCGATACGTCGCTCGAGGCGGCGTGGAAGTACATCATCATCTGCTCCGTCGGCATCACACTGGCGCTGCTCGGCACCATCCTGGTCTATGCCTCCTCCGTCAACGTCGTGGGGGAGAGCTCGAACGCCCTGGACTGGACGACTCTGCGGTCGATCGCCGGCAGCTTAGATAAGGACCTTCTGCGGATCGCTTTCATCCTGGTCTTGGTCGGCTACGGCACCAAGGTAGGTCTGGCTCCGATGCATACCTGGCTTCCGGACGCCCATTCCCAAGCACCGACCCCGATCAGCGCCCTGCTCTCCGGCGTGTTGTTGAACTGTGCCATGTACGGCATCCTGCGCTTCCATATCATCAGCAGCGAAGCGATGGGCCCAGGATTCTCCGGGTCTCTTCTATTGCTCTTCGGCGTCATCTCAATGGTGGTCGCTGCCGCCTTCATCATTATTGCCAGGGACATCAAGCGTTTGCTCGCATACCATAGCATCGAGCACATGGGCATAATCGCCATCGGGTTCGGCCTTGGAGGGCCATTCGGCGTCTTTGGAGCGCTGCTGCACATGTTGAACCACGCCTTGGCCAAGTCGCTTCTGTTCTATGGAGCGGGGAACGTGCTGCTCAAACTGAAGACCAAGGTCATGGAGGAGGTCCGAGGACTGGGACAGCATATGGCTGCCACGGCAGTACTACTCTTCATAGGGATGTTGGCGCTCGCTGGGTCTCCCCCATTCGGGCTGTTCATAAGCGAGCTTAGCATTCTGTATGCGGCGGTAACTCAAGGGCAGACCCTGGTGGCAGCGATTTACTTACTATTACTCATCTTAATATTCCCCGCCTTGCTTTGGCACGTTGGAGGCATGATTTTCGGTACGCCGGCCGAGGATGTCCCGCGCGGGGAGGTCAGCCGGCTCAATATCTGGGTTATGGTGGTACTGGCCGCAGGACTGCTGGTTTTAGGGCTAGTGATCCCTGGCCCTCTCGCCGTATTGCTCGAGCGCGCCTCCTCGATGTTCGGAGGCATGCCATGAACGAGCGGCTGATGGGGGAGATCGTGGCCTCGATGGCTGACGACCTGGCGAAGGGAATCAAAAAGATAGGCTTACGGGGAAATCATGTTCGGATGACGGTCGAGCAAGACGCTCTGCCGAAGATCGCCGGTCACATTCACAATTCCTGGGGAGCGACGTTGGTCAGCATGCATGCCGTCGACAATCGCTCCATTACATCCGATTTCAAGTTGTGCGTCGTCCTGGCTCTGAAGGGAGAGGATGATTTCGTGACCTTGGTAGCATCGGTGGACGCAGAGAACCCGATTTTTCTGAGCGTGACGCCTGAAATCTTCAGCGCCAATTGGTACGAGAGGGAGATCAACGATATGTTCGGGCTCCAAGCCAAAGGCCATCCGGACCTGAGGCCGTTGGTGCTCTATGATGATTGGCCAGAAGGCACATTCCCACTGAGGAAGGATTTCGCCTTGAATGCTGAAGTCCCCCGGATTAGCAGGCCGTACGCCTATCGCAAGGTCGAGGGGGAGGGCGTCTTCGTAATACCCGTGGGTCCAGTGCACGCGGGCGTGATCGAACCGGGCCACTTCCGATTCAGTGTCGCCGGTGAACCGATCATCGATTTAGAGCTCAGATTGGGTTACGTGCACAAAGGGATTGAGAAGTTTTCTGAAAGCATGCCATACAGCAATGGAGTGCAGTTGGCAGAGCGAATCTCTGGCGATAACGGTTTCGCGCATTCTCTAGCTTATTGCCAAACGATCGAAGCTCTCTGCGATGCGAAAGTCCCCGAACGATCGAGGTACATTCGTTGCATCTTCGCCGAGCTAGAAAGAATGCACAATCATCTTGGGGACGTTGGTGGCATCGCTCTCGATACCGCATTTAGCGTCGGGGCACAGCACGCCTACATGTTGCGCGAGCGAATGATGGACATCAACGATCTTCTCACTGGCAGCCGTTTCCTAAGGGGCGTCAATTGCCTCGGCGGAGTGAGGAAGGACCTCGATAAGGATGGGCGTTCGAAATTGACCGAGCGCTTGGTAATGGTCAAGCTCGGCTTCCAAGATTTCTACGAGGAGGTTACCGGAACGCCATCGGTCATGGACCGCTTGGAGACGACGGGCGTCCTGTCATTTGAGGCAGCCAGGGATCTCAATATCGTCGGTCCGGGCGGAAGGGCGAGTGGTGTCGACCGCGACGTTAGGCGGGATCATCCATATGCTGCCTACCGGAATCTCTCTTTTAAGGTGCCCGTCCTGAAGCAGGGCGACGTCAATGCTCGCTTCCAGGTCAAGTCGGAGGAGATACTCGAATCGATCGGCATCATCGAGCAAGCAATCTCCAATATGCCCGAGGGCGAGCTGAGGACCGAGATCCAGTTGCCCGATCCGGGAAGGACTGCCATGAGCTTGGTGGAATCCCCTCGCGGTGAGCTAATGCACTGGATCGTATCCGGTGATAGGAGGCCTTTCAGGCACAAGATCCGAGATGCTTCGTTCCACAACTGGAGGGCGATGGAGGTTGCGGTTCTGGGCAACATCGTCCCTGATTTCCCGCTCGTGAACAAATCATTCAGCCTATCGTACTCGGGGAACGATCTTTGAGGTGAGACATGCTGGAAACAATTAGGAACGGATTCATGAAGAAGGGCGTCGTGACTGATCGCTATCCAGATGTTCCATACGTGCCTTACGACGGGCATCAAGGAATGCCATTGATCAACGAGGCCAAATGCACATCCGACAAAGCCTGCGAGAAGATATGTCCAACTGCCGCTATTCAGGTCACAACGGACCATCTGAGCATCGATCTCGGCCTCTGCATCTTCTGCGGGGAATGCGCCCGTGCGTGCCCACACCAGGCTATAATCATGTCCAAGGAATTCGAGCTCGCGAGCAAGAGAACGGAAGGTTTGGTGAGGATTTATGTCATCCAGCATTGATGAGATCGAGCGGAGCGGGAGGCAGCTGGAAGCCAGCATCAAGAGAGCTTTCGGTCGCTCGCTGGCGATCCGTGAAATCGATGCTGGATCCTGCAACGCCTGCGAGGTCGAGGTAAACGCCCTGACCAATCCGATCTATGACATTGAACGGTTTGGCGTGCACATCGTGGCATCGCCGAGGCACGCGGATATGCTCCTGGTGACCGGGCCAGTGACCAGGAACATGGAGCATGCCCTCATGCAAGCCTATCGCGCAACACCAGATCCAAATATCGTGATCGCCATGGGGGCTTGCGCGTGCAGTGGTGGCATCTTCAAGGACTGCTACGCCACCAATAACGGATTGAATAAGCTGATCCCGGTCGATGTGTTCATTCCTGGATGTCCTCCCCGCCCGCAGGCCATCATCCAAGGTATCATGGTCGCTTTGGACAAGATGAAGGAAAAAGCAGGAAGCGGCATGTCGCCGCTCAAGCCCTTACTTGACCACGATGACAGTGCATCGGGCGTTGCGCACGACGTACTCTGACACTGAGCCGATAAGGACTCGATCGATGGCCGTTTTTCCCGATGTGCCAACGATGATCGCGTCCGCTTTGATCCTTTCCGAAGCAGTCAGGATGGTCTCGTACGGACTTCCAGCTTCTAGCATGGTGGTAACATTCACGCCGACTTTTACGCCGCGTTGCTTCAATTTGTCCAGCACCTCCATGCCGGACTTGATGATCTTCTCCTTATCCTCCTCCGCCTTGGGGCTGACCACAAAGACGATGTATAATGTGGCCTTCTGCAGCGAGGCGAAATCGAACGCGTAGTTGATCGCTTTCTCAGAATGCTTCTTTCCATCCGTTGCCAATAACAAATTCATGCTCGCACCTTCCTATATGGCATTGCACTGCACCGGCATTTATCTTTCTCCTTTCAGGTGATTCAGTCCAGCGGTTCGACACCATCTTTCTTCGGTAAGAGATTTGGCCAGACCAGGAACCTTATCGTCAATCCTGATATCAGGAGTCCCATACTGCTCCATAAGCGTTGATCATCGGCACGATCTTCATCTGCGGCTGGGCGGACATCGCATTTTACCAGTCGAAGCTGACATAGACGTCCTACGGGTCGTTGGAGGTCTTCCCCAAGGAGCAAACTAAATCTAGCCCTCGAAGCACTTGAGTAATTGATCCCGAGTAGACATTGGAATATTTGAGCGAATAGTTAGAAGTAAAGGGAGATGGCGGTACAGAAAAGGAGGAGAAAGGGCATGACGACTCTGACCGAGGTAAGAAAGCGCCAACTGGATGAGATATTGGACCTGATGAACCGGGAAGCGGAGATGATGCTGTACTTCGAGGATGGGACCAAAGAATGGAAGCACGCCGAGGACGTATTACTCTCCTTGAAGCGCTTCGCCGAGAACCTGGAACAGCACGAGCGCACCTATCTTGAGGCCGGGCTCATGGAGCACAAGGACATCCATGAAGTCTATTGGTCTGAAAGCCAATCGACGCATCAGAGGCAGAAATATGCCAAGCTGGATGCTGAGGGCAAGCTGAGAAGCGATGAGGAATGGCGGAGATCCTGAGAAGTCGATCGTTCAGTAATTGGTAGTCGGAATTGCTTTGGCGTCACCAGAGGGACTGATGTCTGCTCATTTGCCTGCCGCTTAAAGCCAGATCGAGGACATCGCCAGGCTCAGGAATCCTTGTTCAGCCGCTTCGAAAAATAACGCACGCTTGGATCTTCTATGTAACCGATCTCCTCGAACAGGCGCATCGATGAATCGCTACGATCTTCGATCAGGCAGGAGAAGACCTCCAACCCCAATTCTTCGAAACGATCTTCCATTTCTTTGATCAATCGCTTCGCCAAGCCTCTCCTCTGATGGTCTGGCCTCACGGCCAATCGGTTGATCCAGCCTTTGCGCCCGTCGGTGGTTCCGAACAAGGTGCCGACGATGTCCCCCTCGCACTCGACCACAAGGAAAAGCGCCATCGGTTTCTCGATCTCCCTAGCGATCCGCTCTCTGCTGTCGCGGCCGCTCGGACGGAATGGGAGTCCGCAAGTACGCCAGAAGCTGATGACCTGGTCGTAATCCTCGATTCGGAAATCGCGCAAGTTCAAATCCATTTTCGAGCAATCATTTTTTCCGCTCATTCGCTCGGACTATGATTGACGTTGGAAGAGATAAAACCGGTCAGGGCTGATTTGGGTGACTGGGCGCGATCGAGCCGCGTCATTCGGCAAATGGGCCAAGAATTCTTGGGTATGGATCAACGCCCAATGTTCTCGCTTCGTCAGTGGTTCATTTCCATGATCACGAAGTGATCCAGGTCAAGCTGCCGGCGTCTCGATTCGACGATGGTGGCATCGGTGATGGCCTCTAACCACAGTTGCGCCAAGAGCTCGTTGGTATGGGCGCGATGGCACATCAGGCAGAGGGTCTTGAGGTTGGACGGATGGTCGCTTCCGCCCCGTTCCCGCGGCACGATATGATGCACCTCGGTGAACCAGCTTGGCACATCGGCAAGGGGTTTGTTGCACTCCTGGCAATGAAAACCATCACGGGCGAGGATGCGCCGCCGCATCTCCCTCCAGCCCCACGCCTTGAGCGCAGGGGGCATGTTTTCGTGAGTGAGGTGCTCGCGGCTGCCCTTGCCGCTCCATTCAGTCTTTTCCTCGAAGGCCTGTTGGATTTCGCGTGAGATCAGACAGCGTTTGGAATCGAAAAGAGTGGCATGTCTCCTACCACACCGCATGCATTTTCCGGTGAAGGCGGATCTGCCCCTCACAACTTCCAGGCTAGTTTGATGGTCCCAAGCTCGATGCTCGCAGTTCTTTTCGATCCTCGAGTCGCACATCCTGGGCTCAGGTTCGGGTCCAAGTTCCCCTCCGGCGATCCATGAATGATGCTCCCTAAGGCACAGGGAGGGTCGGCAAGGGCGGTCTTGGAAATGGCATCCGATCATTGCTTGAGATATCGGGCCTACTCCTAAATTAACCGCTCGGGTTGGCTATCAGAGCCGCCAATCCGGCGATGTCCTCGAGCTAGGATCGACCGGCTCAGATATCGATGAACGTCTTACTTATCCAGGCAAGGATTTCGTCACGCATGCTCCGCATTGCGGCCAAACGCCCCTCCTCCGTTTTCGTCGATCCTTTCGGCTCGTTCACGCCATGATGTAGATGCTCCTCTGCATCAGGGAAGAATGGGCAGAAGTCCTCATCGTCGCTGCATAAGGTCACCGCGTAATCAAATCGCATTCCCGCGAACTCATTGAGATGCTTAGCCCGATTTTTCGAGATGTCGATGCCGATCTCTTTCATCACCGCTATTGCGTAGGGATCGATATTCGTTGGGCTGCTTCCGGCGCTACTCGTCTCCAATCTGTCCCCGAACATGCTGTTGGCGATGGCCTCGGCCATTTGCGATCGGGCGGCGTTGTGGGAGCAGATGAAAAGCATCCTAATCCTAGTCATTTCCTTTCTCCTATGGGATCGTCGAGGGATCCCATGATACTCTCCTCTCCTTATCGACGGAATCGATCTCCTTCATGTCCAGATCATCGATCTGGAAATTGAAGACGTTAGCGTTCTCGTTTATGCGCTCCTTATGAGTTGATTTGGGGATCTCCACCAATCCGTGCTGCAATCCCCAACGGATCATGACCTGCGCAGGAGTCTTTCCATAATGAGAACCGACGCGCTTCAGCATCGGAGAATCGAGGTTCTTGGCACGGCTCAAGGGGCTGTAGGCCTCCATCTGTATCTTTTCCTTCTCGCAGAACTCCAGCAGATCCTTCTGGAACAGCCAAGGATGGAATTCCACCTGGTTCACCATTGGAATGACATCGGCGTAAGCAAGCGTCTCCTTCATGTGCGCTATGGTGTAATTGCTCACCCCGATCGCCCGGCATTTTCCCTCGTGGTACAATTTCTCCATTGCCTGCCAGGTCTCTTTCCTCGATCCCCCTCCAGGCCAATGGACCAGGTAGAGGTCGATAGAGTCCAATCCCAGGGCCGCTTGGCTTCGCTTGAACGCTTTGAGGGGCTGGTCGTAACCATGATCGTTGTTCCAGAGCTTGGTGGTGATGAACAGATCCTTCCGGTCCAGACCGCTCTGGGCGACGGCGGCACCGACGTCCTTCTCATTACCATACATGCTGGCAGTGTCGATCAAGCGATATCCGGCGGCAAAGGCGTTCAGGCAGGCGGTCTTGGCCTGACCTCCCGATGACATCTGGTACATACCAAGGCCCAGGATCGGCATTTTGACGCCGTTGTTCAATCTAACCCTGGTTCCGATGTTGAATTGCATGTCTCTTCCCGATAGATAATTCGCAGCAACTGGCATATAAGCTCGCGCATGATCTAATTCAAAGATTGCTGGCAAATGACCTCTTCACCCTTTTTCATGCACGTCAGGCCTTAAGCACGCTGTCAAGACCATTACCCTGGACATGGACCAAGGGGACGTACTTGAGCAATATCTCGCCAAAGTGGATCATGGTATAGATGTCGGGGCTGGGTTCCGAGATGCCATCGAATGGAAGGTCGTTCTTACTGCTCATGAATTGCACAAGATTTGCCTGGTCCGCGTAACCCTGCAATTGCTTCCCCAGCCGCTCAATGCTCTCATCGGTCACATAGCCGGGGATGATCCGCAGGAATATCCTGATCTTCTGGCCTTTCAATACCTCAAAACTCTGTTGCAAAGCGCTCAGATACGTTCGGACCTCTTCTTCGTTCAATTGGGTTAGTCTTTGATGCAATGCGACGTCGTCCAATGGTCCTTTGATTTCGATGACGTACCTGGACACGAACCCAACCGTCTCCTTGAGTGATTTAGGATCCGACCCGGTGGTCTTGAGTGTTATCTCTTTGCCTCTCCGTTTCAGGACCTTGATGAGGTCGATCACCTCGCTCTTCTGCATCATTGGCTCCGCGCCGCCAATGTATACTTTGTTCACTAGACTATCTGAGAGGAATGCCAACGTCTTTTCGTAGCTGTTGTCGGTCCGAGGAAAAACAGTGTGGCCGCAGTAACGGCACTTCAGAGGACAGCCAGATAGCTCAAGGGTCCCATTCCCGATCTTCTTCTGAAGCGAGATCAAGCGCACGTTCCATTATGTCGTTTTCCGGTGATAACTCTTCCCCTCTCATTATCTAATGGCAATGATAAATTGGACCGATGTGCGGTATCCCTGGGTGGGCCAATCCAAATCGTTAATCGATTTCGACCGCTACCTCGTTGTGCCTGAGGAATCCTACTGTGATTGGGCCGTTGTAACGCATCAGGAAAACCGGTCCCTCCATGGGTATCCCAGCCATTTTTAGTCTCTCAACGAGCACTTTTTCATTTTTCTGGACCGAATGCTCATGACTTCGACCGCTGAAGCTCAGCACCGCAAGTTTGCGAGTTCGGACCTCCATGAGCTTGATCCGTTCGTCCATCGGCTGTGGGGCGGTGTCGATGGAGTAGAAGCTGGGCAGCACGAAAGAGAAGCTCTTGTCGTCCGAGACCACTGGCCGCGTCATGGCTATCTCCTGGGAGCCCGGTTCTCTGGATATCACCGGGACGGTCATGGCCAACTTCTTGCTGGAACGGTTCTCTCCGGTGATATAGCGGAACAGGATGCGGAATGCATCATCATCTGGCATTCCCCCGACCATGGCCAGGACGATGGTGGGATACTGGCGTATCTCCACCTCGTCAAGGCGTTTGATAATCTCGTACTGGATCGATTCGGTCATTTGCTTGAACCTCTATTATGAAATGATTACGGCCGGTATTCCTTGACCCTCTCAGCCATTTCTGTCAGGCGTGCCTGTACCAGATAGTTGATTGTCCCCTTCCTGAAGCTGCCGTCTGGGTTGGGCTCGCCCGCCTTGACTCCGGTCAGGACCTCGATGCCCTGAGCGATGCTCTGCACTGGATAGATATGGAACTGGCCGGCTTTCACCGCAGCGACGACCTCGTCCTTGAGCATCAAGTGCTGAACGTTGCTTTGTGGCATCATCACACCGTTCTTCCCGTTCAGGCCGAGTAGCTTGCAGACCTCGAAGTATCCTTCGATCTTCTCATTGATTCCTCCGATGGCCTGCACCTCTCCTTTTTGGTTGACGGACCCCGTCACCGCGATATACTGCTTGATCGGCTTCTCCGATAGCGCGGACAGGATCGCATAGAGCTCGGTGGACGAGGCAGAATCACCATCGACACCAGAGTAGTTCTGCTCAAATACCAGTTTGGCTGTCAAAGAGAGAGGCCGCTCCTTGGCGAACATACCGTTCAGATAGCCGCTCAGTATCATAACCCCCTTGGTGTGTGACGGCCCGCTCATCTGCGCCTCTCGTTCGATATTGATGATGCCATCCCTGCCAACGCCCACCGAGGCGGTGATCCGGCTTGGCATGCCAAAGGCGTAGTCGCCGGTCGACATCACGCTTAACCCATTGACCTGTCCAGATTTCTCTCCCGCCACGTCAAGTATGACGATCCCCTTGCCGATCGCCTCTTGGATCTTCTTCTGGATGATATTGGAACGATAGACCTTCTCTTCCAATGCTTTGTTGATGTGTTGCCGCTTGATCAGTTTAGCCTTGTCGGTCTTTGCATAGAAATTCGCTTCGCGGATAAGATCAGCAATCTCCGAGAACAACGTGGACAGTTTCGCTTTATCTTCGGCCAGGCGGGAGCCCTGCTCGACCACGGCCGACAGTGCGCCAGGATCAAGATGCTTCAATTTCTCCTTTTGGCAGAGTGTACAGACGAACTGAGCGTACTGGTTCATGTTCTCTCGGTTGCATTCCATGCTGGTATCGAAGGCCCCCTTGACCTTGAACAGCTCTTTGAACTCCCGATCGGCGGAGTAAAGGACCTCGTAGCTGTAAGGGTCGCCCAAGAGGATCACCTTGGCATCGAATGGTATTGCTTCTGGCCGTAACGATTTTGTCATGATATACCCAAATTTCACCGCGGGGTCCTCGATTTCCAGCTTGCCGGTGGACAGGGTCTGCTTGAGGCTCGGCCAGGCGAGCGCATCGCTGAACAGGCCCTCGACCGGCACCACCAGGAAGCCTCCATTGGCCTTGTGCATCGCCCCAGCCCGGACCATGGTGTAGTCGGTGAACAGCGCCCCGAACCTTGCCTCCTTCTCTGTCGCCCCGAACAATCGGAAGTAGGAAGGATTGGTCTCGATGACCACCGGCGCCCCCTTGGCCTTCGAGTTGTCCACGATGAGGTTCACAACATAGTTGTGGGCCGGTCCGTCCACGGTGATCGGGATGCCCATCGGGCCGGCTTGTTTCTGGTCCCCGGTGAGAATGGCCGGGATGTTGTCAAGGACGTCGGTCTGCACCTCCACCAGGTACTCGAGCACCTCCTCGAAGCTCCCGAACTTCTCCCTCAGCAACGACAGTCGGGGCTCGATGACATAAGTGGCGACGTCGCGGTTCAGCTTGGTCACCTTCTCCTCGGCTTCCCTGTCCAGGTCCCTGAGCTGAATAAGGGATTTCTGCACCTCCGCCTGCAACACATCCCTCTTATCTTCGATCTTCTTCCGGTCCTTCAGCGGCATATTTGCCAGCTCTTCCTCGGAGACCGGTTTCCCGCCGACCACCGGCACCAACAGCAGTCCGATCGGGGATTGAGTGATCTGGAATCCGGCCTTGGAGGTGAGGCGGCTCATAGTGGCGATGAACTCCTTCCGCTTCTCGTCCAGGCTGTGAAGGGCGGTGGTGCGTTGCTGTGAATATTCGGTGCTCTCGAACGCCTCGCGCAGCGCAGTCGCGAGTCTGGAGACGAGCTTCTCCATCTCCTTCTTCAGCTCCCCGCCCTTTCCGGCCGGAAGTCGCAATGCGCGCGGGCTGGTCGGGTCCTTGAAGTTGTTCACGTAGCACCAATCGTCTGGTACCCCTCGCTCCATGGCCAACTGCTCGATGAAGCTCACTATCGCGGTCTTGCGCCCGGTCCCCGGGAGTCCAGCAACGAAGATGTTGAACCCTCGGTCGCGGATGCGCAGGCCGAACTGCAGAGCGTGTACGGCCCGATCTTGACCGATGATCTCCATCAAAGGCGATAGTTCCTCAGAAGACTTGCACTTGAAGGTTATTTCTGGGCAGATGCTACGGCACTGTTCGGGGGCTAGTTCCTTGATCATGACGATTCCCTCACAGCGCCACATTGTACTGCCTCCCTTGTAAAACCTACTATTGATCTCCGAAAGTGCCGTACGATGAGCACCAGCATTCAGCAAAAAGTATTATCCTCCCGGATAGTGATGAGCCGACAATGGCAGGCAAGCAAAGGGCCAAGAAAAGCTCTGGTGCCGAATCAAGCTCCATCAAGACAGCAATCTTGTTGCGATTGGCGCAAGGGGAAGTGGGGCGCAGCGACCTGTTAGCCGAGCTGAAGGAACAGGGTCACGACCCTCTGGCGCTTACCCATACCTTGAACGAACTGGTCAGGAGCGGCTCGGTCCGCGTGGAAGGAGAAAGGAAGAAGAAATGCAGCTTGCGTCAGGACTTCCCCACCTTCAAAACTGCCTTCGGCCTTAGTGCCGCGGACGGGAAGGAGATGGACTTCCTGGAAACGCCATATTCGAGATCAATTCTCAACGATGACGTCTTCCAGGTGCTGACGAGGGAGTTGGTCCGCTCTGCCATACTATCTTCGCTATTGCTGCTGACAATGCCACCAGTCGATCGGGCCAAGGATTCCTCGTTATTACTGCTCCATAGGACGGTGTACAACGATACCGTTACATCCACCGCTATCCAAGGGATCGCTGGTTCTCTGGAGGCGATTGGGTTCCCCGAGGCATTGAAGAAGAGCTTGGCCAAAGCCAAGACCAAGCAGGAGAGGGACGCCGAGACCCTTTCCACGCTCGAGAAATTGGCCGAGGAATATTTGTCGCGTTTCCTCGGCGACAGGACTCCTCTGCCATCTGCCCTCGAAGGTTGCCAATCGCTGCTGTTCCCCGAGAAGGAGAGGGTGGAGATGTTGGACATTTTGCGTCGTTCTCCCTTCGCATTGAGCTTCCTACTGGCCAATAAGGACAGGTCCCAAGGGACGGTAATGTCCATCGTAACGCCGTTGCTCCTGCCGGCATTGGAGCACATGTTCACTTTGTTCGCATTATTCAAATTGTTCTCGTCCTTGGACGTCGAAGCCTACATCGAGGACAAGAAGAAGAGGGCCGATAAGGAGTTCATCGAGGTGGTGGAGAGGCGCAAGGCGGGAATGCAAAGGCCCTCGCATCTGCTGCTGGCGCTTCGCTCTTGCCGCTTGGCCGATGGGCGATGAGAGTTTGAATGCAGCAATGCGCGAATAATGCGGACACTTGTAGCGTTCGATTCGAAGCTAGTAAAAGAATGAAGGGGGGCATCCTTGGAAACGGCGGATGCCCCATTCAAGGAAACGCTTAACGAACGAAGTCGATCCCTTCGTTGGCCTTTCGGCCTTCGCTCGAGGCGTTGGATCCAAGCTTCTCCGGGCGTATGCCCAGTCTAGCAGCAACATCGTCGCTCCCGCCGTTGAGCATGTATTTGGACTTCGCTCCGGTGAAAATCACCAGCACCTGGACCTTCCCTACGTTCTCAGGGTCGATGGAGCATCCCCAGATCAACCTGGCACGTGGGTCGATGTTCTTGCCCACCAATTCTGCCGAGCGTTGCGCCTCCTCCACCGTCATGTCCGGGCCGCCGACCACACGGATGAGTGCGCCCTTGGACTGCTTGACGTTGATATCCCCCAGCATAGGGGAATTGAGCGCTTCGTTAACCGCTGCCTTGATGCGGTCGTCCGAGTCCTGATCGCCCTCGCCCATGCCCACGAAAGCCACTCCGCCCTCGTTCATGATCGTCATGATGTCCGCATAGTCCAGGTTGACCAGCCCGGGCTTGGTGATGATTTCAGTAAGACCCTTGATGGTTTGCATCAATACTTCGTCGGCAACCTTGAACGCAGCCTGGACCGGTAGCTTCGGGACAAGCTCCAGCAGCTTGTCGTTCGGAACGACGATTGTCGTGTCGGTCACCCTGCGGAGCTTGTCCAATCCATCAAGCGCGTTCTCCATCCTGATCGACCCCTCGGACTTGAAGGGTAGAGTGACCACTCCGATGGTGAGCGCCTTCAATTGCTCCTTGGCGATCCGCGCCACGAAATGCGCTGAGCCGGTACCGGTCCCGCCACCCATACCAGAGGTGACGAATACGATGTTCGCCCCGCTGAGGAAGGCGCGAATTTCCGGTTCGTTCTCCCGCGCCGCCTGCTCCCCGACCTCAGGGATCGCTCCAGCGCCCATACCATGGGTAGAAGCTTTGCCGATCAATATCTTCGTTGGAGCATGCACCGTCAATAGGTGTTTGGCATCGGTGTTGATGGCAGCCAATTGAGCCCCATTTATGCCCGCTTCCACGCAACGGTTGATGGTGTTGCATCCGCCCCCTCCACAACCGATGATCTTGATGCTGACCTCAAGTTGAGCCGCGATCTTCTTTATCTCTGCGTCGGCCACGGAATCGGATCCGACGGCCTGCACGGTCGCTGCCTGTGCGTCGTTTTGTTTGATTTTCTCAAGTGCGCTCTTGACCAAGGAGTTTGGCATGTGCATCCCTCGTAGGACATTTGTCTGACGGATGATATATAACTGTTGGTATCAAAAAGCGCTGAAAGGCGAGGCGGACAGCTCATTTCTAATAAGAGTCCCATTTCGGGTATCTGTCGAGAGAGAGACCATGGGCACCGAGATTTTGCATCTGAAGGGTGTGTTTCCCAGGGTACCCTCTCAGGTCAAGAAGCTGATCTATCTCACTTCGTTCTCCTCGATAGCGTATGGCTATCTGATGATGTCAGTGGCCGCCTATCTTCCTGAGACAGGCATCTCGTCCGGACAGGTCGGATTGCTGCTTGGTCTCAACGGAGCGGCGCTGGTGATAACCGCCATCCCGATCGGCATGATCGCGGACCGCATAGGGCGCAAGAGCATCTTCATCTGGGGTCTGGCTGGGCTCTCGCCAATCATGCTGGTCTACGCCTTCACCACCGATTTCACCTTCTTGGCGATATCCTCCATTTTTGCAGGCATAGCAGAAGGAGCCTTCCTGAGCACTTGGAATGCGATGATCGCGGACCAGACCGGTCCTGGAGCCAGAGAGGAAGCGTTCTCGATGAGCTTCATCTTCAACGCCTCCTCTACCTCCATCGGTTACGCTTTGCCTCTGGCGTTCCCCGCCCTTCAAGCGCTTACTGGCTTGGATTCAAGAGGGATACACTCCTCGGCCTTCTTCGTTCTGGCAGTGGTGGCGTTCATCTCCCCCCTGGCCCTGCGCTCGCTGCTCCGGAAATTCAACGACCGAGCCGAATTCAAGTCCACCGGCATTAGGAAGATAGGCAATCTTCGCGTCATCCTCAAGTTCTCTGTCATCAACTCGCTGATTGGCCTGGGAGCGGGGTTCGTTATCCCTCTCATTCCCACCTACCTGTTCTTGCGTTTCAGCCTTCCTGACACTTACACCGGGCCTTTGCTAGCGCTCTCTGGCATCACGATTGGGCTGGTATCAATCTTCAGTCCTTGGTTGGCCCGCAAGTTTGGTATTGTCCGGGCGATCGTCCTGACGCAAGGGATCAGCACCATCTTCATGTTCGCCATCCCCTTCATGCCCGATGGGCCGACAGCGGCGGCCGTGTATCTGGTCAGGGCCGCGCTCATGAATATGGGTGGGCCCTTGGTGGACACGTTCATGATGGGGATAGTGACCAAGGAAGAGAGGGGGGTTGCTAGTGCAATAAATATGGTCATCTGGCGGTTGCCAAACTCCGTTACCACCATAGTCGGCGGTGTCCTGCTGGCCAGCGGACAGTTCGTCCTTCCGTTCATAATTGCGGCTCTATTCTACGTTCTAGCGATCGCCCTCTTCTTCCTCAACTTCAAAGACATCAAACTGAAAGGGTGAGCTGGCTAGAGCTTTATCCTCGAGCCGAGAATCGAGCGAAGGTCAGTAGTTAGAATCGGTACAACGATTCATGAAATGCGATCGATCACGGCAAAACTCTTTATCGTCTTGACTGGAATCGTATGCCTGTCATTATGTCGATTTTCAACAGGAAGCGAGCTGCACCGAGCGCTGCAAAAAAGAGCAATGTGATCGATCTCACCGAGGCTGATTTTGATTATTGCGTCCATAATAACGACATAGTCATGGTCATGTTCTGTAAGCCTGAATGCCCACACTGCATCCGAATGGAACCGATCTATCAGGAATTGGGCGATGAGCTGGTCGACCGGGCGCTTTTCAGCAGGGTGAACATCCTGACCGATGTCAAACTGAGACGTAAGTTTGAGATCACTGGGACTCCAACATTCGTGCTCATCAAACGCGGATCGGTCGTAAGAACGATGCGCGGAGAAAGCACGAAGGACCTGCTGAAGGATGAGGTAGTCAGGCAGTTCTGATAGGTCCCTCTTCGGAAATCGGATGCCAATGCAGTGTTTCACGTTCTCATCGGTTATTACAACAGAAAGTACAGCACCCTTTTATGTGGGTTGAGCAAATCATTCATGCCTGTAACCATGACGTTCGCTGAGACGATAGCCAAAGAGATTATACACAACATGAGCAAGCAGGAGCGTGAGCGTTTCGTCTCATTGATGCTGGATGAATTTTTTCAAACCATGACCATCGATGAACGCAAGGAGATCTTGATCAAGTTCGTTCCAGATATAGTTGGTAGGGCCTTAGAAGGTATGTCTCTCAGAGACCGCAAGATTGTTGTGGAATCGGCGTTGCATGTTATCTCGCACCCGGAACACCAAGGGAAGGAGAAAGGTTCTAGCATCGGTTGAAAGATGCTCGATGGGAGCTCGAAAAAAAGGGATCTCACATGGACTGGATTGATGACACGATTGCGATCGGAAGTTGGATGGATGCCCATTGCGTTCGCATCTTGAAGAGAGAGCGGATTGATCTGATGATCGATTCAAGAACCCTCTTTCTGAAGGAATCAAGATCAATGAGGAATGAGCCGAACATTGCTTTGGTCAACAAATCTGCGGATATGATGATCGCTTTGTCAGATATCAACGCAAAGGTTTTGGTCTATTGTAGACACGGGAAAGACCGCAGCCCATTTCTGACGATGGTTTACCTCAGCAAGAAGCATGGAATGCCATGCGAGGAAGCTTATCAGCTCATTAGGAGCAAGAGGAAGAGGGCGATATACCATCCCGAATGGGTGAAGATGCTGCGTCTATAGTAAGATCGAAGCGGTTTTCATTGAATTTGCTACAGCAACGAATTCTCTTTACGAAGGACAACTGGTCATTCTCGACTCGCGCAAGCGAGAACCGTGTCATCTAACGCATAACGCAGTCTTGGTGCGATCAGGAAGATCGAACCATAGCCGAAGAAGTTCTGTTCCGTGATATCGTATATTGCCAGTCCACAATACTTGGCTTTAACTGTCCCTAGGTCGACGATGCATTCGTCCCCTTGTTGCTCTCCATTACCGCTTATGCATCTATTCAACGGTACCAGGACTTCACTTTTCATCTCCTCGATCCGCGCTTTTAGAAGGCTCGAAGCCATCCATCTGCTCGTAATACCTTGGAAGTGCCTCATGATGACCAGTTGAACTACCAGGACGGTAAACAAGTCTGGAATGTCAATAATTAACGGAAAATCATTTTCTGATATTAGCTCAACGAGCGTGCTTCCAGGAAGGAGGATTGCGCCAAAAAAGAGGATGGCGCAAACTATAAGCAAACCTCCAACGACAATGGAGAGGGCTGCGAATTCAAAGTTGTTCTTCGAGCGTGCCGCCTTCAACTTGGTTCTAACGGTCCTTGCAATTCTGGTAATTCCTTGGGCATGAGGCTCCAATACGAGCATCAGCACATAGAACAGAATAATCAGAACGATTTGCGTCGCTATGTCCCCAGCCAGTTTAGGCCCCATCGTATTCGCAAGGAAGCCGAAATTGATGGCAAAGACAAGTCCAATGGAGAAAATAATCGAGAAGCTGAGGGCCAGAGGTATCATCCCGCCGAAGAAAATTGTCAACCCGACCTCGAGGGCAAGTCTCTTCTTCCTAAATATCAGGTGGACAGCTAGCTCCTTGAACTGAATATACAGCTTCTTGATATCGATTCTATCTTTGATCTTCGTCTTCTCAACGGTCGTCGTCGGGATCAAAAGAATGATGAAATTATATGAGTACAATAGGATGCCAACAATCAACCAGAGGATTAAGACGTTCGGCTTGTAAAATATCAATGCCACGGCAATAAAGATAAAAACGGAAGCGAATAACGTGCCTAGGGCTTGACCCTTGGCTCTTTTTTTAACTTTCAATATGAGATCTTCTTCCCTTTTTATTTCATCCTCTACTTCTTTCCTGAATGTTGTCAGCTCATCTAAGGTGCAATAACTACCCTCGTTAGCCCATACGCTTGGTTCGTTCGTAACAACCTAAGAAAAACACCCAATATAATTAGTTGCTGATTCTGTTAGATATCGCGCTTCATCCCCGATTCGATCGAGCACCGGCGATTCGTTCTTATGATCCATTTAATTAGGGCGGAAACAGAAAACGATATTAAACAGTGGTTGGCTTAAGAACCCGGGTTTGGAATGGGAAAAAAGGAGAAGGTAGCATCCGTCCTTCAATTGGTGGGCGGGAAATCGGAGAACATAGAGAAGATCGTTGACGAACTGGACGCATTCTTCGAGAGCCTGAACGCAGAGATGGAGGGCTGGAAGATTTCAATGGAAGAATACCCGGACGGAACCAGAGTTTTCGCCCGGTTCCAGATGTTGCTAAAAAAGTAGGTGGATCTTGAGCGAAAAGAAGCAAGAACAGGCGAAGAAGATTATTGTTGACGATAAGCCAGAAATATGCAAGAGCCCGCTTCTTTGTCCTGAAGAATGGGAGCAGCATCCAGGAGAAAAAGTTCTCGGGGAATATCACAAAGATTCACATTCAACCACAGCCGTCGATGAGGAAGCCGACCTCGCATCCTTCGAGAAATATTGGAATAGCGCGAACGGTGGAAACATTAGTAGCGAATATCACAAGAAAGGCAGGCCTCATCTGGATGAGTCATGGAAAGCTTCATTTGATGATGAAACCCAGACAGAGAACATCGAAACGGATGAAGGTTCGAACCGGGAAGAAGAGCAAGCCGCGGGTGGAACGTCTGATGGGGAAGGTATAGAAAATGCAATACCTCTAGATGAGGTTAGTCAGGAGAACATCAACAGGCCGATCGACCTCCATACGATCGAGATGATTAGTTATGCCGTCGTCCGTGCGCTTTTCAGTCAAGGCATCAGTTTGCCGATTAAGCGCGAAGGGATAATAGATATGGAGCTGACTGTGAAAGGCAAGGACATCATTCTTGACACCAAGGAGTTGTTCCCGGTCACACTCCCAGACCTTGTGATCTGGCGGGTGATCTATGCCTATAAGGGCAAGCCGGTCGCGGAGCTTGGGCGCGGGGTAAAGAAAGGGCTCAAGATCCATTCATTCCGTGGCTTGGTTATGCTAGTGGATATCTGGCGTGGGAACCGCAAACAGCGTAAAATGAAAAAGAGGCTTGAGCGCTCGAAACAAGAGGGAGAGATGGCTTAGATGGCAGAATCGAGCGGTCCTCAGTCAACCGATCGACGGGAGTTCTTCCGTGGCATACTGCATCGAGTCCGCCTAATCATGGCCGAGCAGTACAAGCTGAACAACGTATCGATCAGACCCATCGGTGGCGGCGGTTCGAGACTTTCCGTTCCTGTTAAAATAAGAGGCATCAACGAAAAAGGGGTCGAGATTCGTTACTTCGGCAAAATTGTCGGAAATAGTGAGATGATCACCGAAAGGACGATCCAACTTTTCAAGAACCTGTATCTCGCGACGAACGACAAGGAACCAATGTTCGGAGCCATCCAATCTCCAGAGGAGATGACCAAATATCAATTCCGAGTGCTGCAATCGATTTACGACCTGGGAATCCCGACCGCAAAGCCGTTAGGCTATCACTCTATCGACGGAACTCTGTATCTGCTAGTGGCGGAGTTCCTCGATGCCACACCGATTTCCTTAGTTACAGAGATTAGCCCAGAGATATTGGAGACCGTTTTCGGCTACCTGAGGAAGATGCATACGAATGGAATTTATCATGGTGACATCAAGCCCGAGAACATCATGCTAGGCGATCGGATTTATATCATAGATATTGGCAATTTATCTGAAACTGCTTCACCCGATCTAAAGCAGGCTTACGATCTGGCATGTCAGTTGGCATCATTCGTGGGCTGCTGCCAGCTGGAAACGATCGTAAGCATCGCTCGGAAATTCTACAATAGAAGCGAGTTGAAATCAGCGGCAGAGTTTTTGGACCTGGTTCAGAAGCGTCCAGACATCGATCTTCCTGATGATAGGAAAAACTATCTGATCCGCCTCATAAATGGCCTATAAACCCTGTTAAATAAATTGGGGGCTGCGCCCTATTTCTTCTCTTCCTTGCGCTTGACTAGAGCGACAGCGTGGATCTCGATCCTCATACCCTCTTTAGTTTCCTCAACAGAGAACTTCCATTGTTCCAGGACCGCTTTCATGTCCTTGAACATCTTCTTCAGATCTGCACCTTTCTCGCTCAGAACCTCACTAACGTCTTTGTCAGCCATGGTAAATGCCTCAGGCAGAAGCTATTGAAGCCCAACCCTTATTAAGGATTCGGCATAGGCCAGTTCAATAACGATAGAAATAGTACAATTCCTGTAGACTAAGGGGATCACTGCCATTAGTCCAATTGGCTATGAAAATCCATTTTCAAAGAGCAGCCAATGATGGCGATATTTCCGCTTGCCAGATATGGCCTCGAGTCGAACATCTCAAAGGCTATTGACCATTCGTATGTAGGCCTTGGTATCGTAGCTCAATCTCATTTCAGTGTACGTCAGTCTTTGCACCTTGCCAAGGACATCCTTCGAGCGCCAAGGTTTTGCATACAGGCCACCGATCACCATGGCGATGCCGGTGTAACCATTGGGGTCTCTGCCATCCAGCTCATATCTGTCATTGAGATAGAGCGCGATTGCAAAAGCCTCCTCCGGGCTTTTCGTCCATTCAAGTATCTTTTCCGCCCAGTACGCCCTAAGCGATCCATGGATCATCCCGATCTTCACCATCTCCGTCTGGGCAGCGTTCCATAGCGGGTCATGGGTGCGCGCGTTCTCGAGTTGCTCCAGGGTGTAGATGTGTTCCCTCTTGTCGGAGCGATGTTCATTTAGGGATTTCCTGGCCCATTCAGGGAATGCACCCACCGAATCATACTCCGGGGTGCGAAGGCAAAAATTGTCGGAGAGCTCCTTCTTTACGATTAACTGGTCCAGATACTTTTTCTTGGCCTCTTCCGGGGCGTCGGACCTCCTGATCCTCAATGCGACTCGCTGAGACGACAGTTGACCGAAGTGGAGGTATGGAGACAGTTCCGATTGCCCTCTGGCAACTGGGTCTAGTATCTTCTGATGATAGCTGGTAAGCCGATCTCTGATGAAGTTATCGAGGACATTTTGCGCTGCGGCCTCACCTGATTCGATCCCCCCGATCTCTTTCACGCTCCGGTCGATACGCAAATGAGAGAGCGCGGTCTTCCAATTGACCGGGCTATCATCCTCCGACCACAGGCGGTCTACGGCCCTCATCGGTGGATAATCTATCAAATATTCTTTCAATTGGGGCGTTATCCGAGCGCGGAACGTGTCGTAATTGGAGATCCTCCTGCTCGAGATCAGCCAACAAGGAACGATATTGTGCGCGTCCACCTCATCGAACGGAATGTCGATCTCGACAGCCAGTCTCCTTTTCCATTTGCGTTTGATGCGCAAAGGGTCAAAATCCGTGACTATTATTCCAGCACCGATCGAATGAAGAAAGCTGGGCAGTACCGTCTCTGGATAGCCCTCCAATAGATGGAACCCAATGCCGAACGATCTAGCCTTCGCTTCGACCTCTTGAAGTCCCTTGATCATGAAACCGTATTGCCTAAGTGTTCCCCCCAGGCATTGGGGGACCAGGCAGAAGGCGATGCAGAGCTCAACGTCTTTTTGTTTGGCCAGGTCGATCGCATGCTGAAGTGCCCAATTATCACTGATCCTCTGGTCCCTGCTCATCCAATATACCACCTTCCCGCTTTGGTATGGCCGGTCCCTGAGCTTCCTTACCCTTTTTAGAAGTGTGTCCTGAGGCAATCCGCGCAACTCCATTATGCAATCGCATGATAATCTTGGCCAGCACACGTTATTGAATCTTCCTATGCCCCGAGGGTGCGATTACTGTCGGGCACCGAAAACGTCATTCGATCGAATCTCCTCTGTCATCTGTGCGAGACGAAAGGCCGTTCTTAAAAGCACAACTGCATCGCCAGTTGCTGTGGCTGAAGGACTCATGGACATGGATCATCGAGACCCGGGTCCTTGCCGATCTTCCGCTAAAAAGCACCCGCCCATCGGCGCTCGACGTCGGCTGCGGTCCAGGATATGTGATGGAACTGTTGGCTCCGTTCTTCGACGTGACCGGGGTCGATAATGACTTGGGCACGGTCAATAGCGCCAGGATGCGAGGATTGGATGTTATTCAGGCCGATGTCATGGATCTTCCATACGAAGATGATAGCTTCGATTTGGTTTACTGCTCGTTCCTGATGCTTTGGCTCAATGGCCCTGCGAGAGCGATCAGAGAAATGAAGCGCGTCTCCAAGCATTGGGTGATCTGTCTGGCTGAGCCAGATTATGGTGGCAGGATCGACCATCCGGCCGAGCTGACCAGTCTGACTAGATATCTAGCTGGCGATATCAGGGAGCATGGTGGCGATCCCTATGTTGGCAGGAAGCTCCGGTCCTTCTTCAATGGGAATGGGATGAAGGCAGAGATAGCGGTCCATCAGGGCGTATGGGACCTCGAAATGCTGCAGCATCAATCCAAGGAGGAATGGGCCAGCATTGAACGAGCCGCGGAGAGGCATGTCGATGCGACCGCATTGAGGGAAGGCAAGGCCGCGTGGGAAGAAGGCCTCAAGGCTGGCGATCTGTTCCAGTACAATCCCGTTTTCTATGCCTTGGGAAGGAAGCCCTAGCGTCGGTCAAGTAGAATGGCGGTCCATGCAGACGTAGTCCTCATGGTCACGCGACAAAGGGCAACCGCCTCCGCAGGTATCCTTGAGGTTACAGTCCAAGCACTTGCCGTCCAGGTATTTACGATCCCGGATGCTCTTGCATAAGTCGTTGTTCCATATCTTCGGCCATTCGTCCGAAATGATGTTGCCCAATGGCTTGTAGTAGCTTTGGCAGGGAAGCACCGCGCCATCGGGTTCGATGGCCATGTTGAGCGAGCAGGCGGTGCACTGTTTTATCCCAAAGCCGCTGGTGATAGGGTTCAGCTCGCAATACGGCGTCGGTGTGTACCAGATCATCTTAACACCGCTTTCCTCGGCGACCTGCCTCAATCTAATCAGAATGGATGACATCTCCTGGTAGTCGATGCCCTCCGTGCCCTTCCCCCCGCCAGAACGGATGATGCCGTTGAAAGCGATATGCTTCACCCCCAAGGAGACGAGGAATCGCATCGTCGCCTCGATCTCCGGGGCGTTAGAGCGCATGATGGTAGTGTTCGTGGTCAGATAGACGTCCTCAGAGAGCGCCATCTTCAATCCATCCATGGTCTCCTTCCACGCCCCCTGCTCTCCGACCAGCATGTCATGGACCTTCTCTCGGTGGGAGAGCACCGTTATCTGCACGTGATCCAGGCCTTTGTCGACCAGCTCCTTCAGAAAGCCAGGTTCGCGCAGTTTCCGGCCATTCGTGACCAGGCCGGTGACCTGTCCGAACTCCTCCGATTTCACGATAAGGTCCTTTAGGCCAGGATATAGGGTCGGCTCGCCTCCCGTAAAAACTACATGAGGGATGCCGATCCTCCAGAGCTTCGATATGATCGTTTTCCACTGCTCGACCGTAAGCTCATTGAGCTCCCTGGGTTCGTTGTAGCAATGCTCGCATCGGTTTTGGCATCTGTAGGTCAAGATCAAGTCCATGCGGTAGGGGGCAGGGAAATCGTCCGATCCGAAGGTAAGCTTGTCCGAGCCGATGGTGTTCAGCACCTCTTGATCTCCGTGAATGAAGCGGACCAGTTGCTCCTTGATATGAGCGTAGTCTTGCACCGCCTTCGACCGTTGGAGGTTCTTGTATTTACGAGTCAAATACTTGGCCATCTGGTCATCGCTCCGGCCTTCCAAGGCCGATCTCACGTAGTCGATGGCAGTGCCATTCAGGAATATGAGGCTGGACGCATCGACCAGCAGGACGCCCTTCTGAGCGGAATCGATCCTCAGATGGAAGCGATGATGGGCGAACTCCCCCTTTCCATCGTACTTATGGACCCCTGGTTCCAATCCTTTGCCGTGGAGCTCGCCCCACAACTGTCCCAGGCCGCTCATCTCCCACCCCCAGCGCAGGCACAGGCGCATGCACAGGCACAGGCGCAATGGCAGGATGGTCCCGTACCCCCACTTTGCCTTTGACCCGCTGGAACCACTGGTATAGGGTTGGAGATGGGTGTGACCTCCTTGGTAAGGCCGCGCATGTCCTTCACCAGGTTGTTGCTGGTGTTCTTCAATTTGTTTACATAATCTGACGCGATGCTCTTCCTTCCCTGGCCGGGAAGCCGCGCCCCCACCGGACCTTTGCCTCCCGGGCCTAAGACGATTGGCGGGATTAGGATGATGGTACGGTTCATCCTTCTCTCATAATCAGGCTCGAGCATCATCCAATCGTTCTTCTCCTTCAGAGCGTTGGCGAACTCCTCGGGGGTGCCGGCTTGCTGCACCTGCTGCCAGGCGGTGTCGCATATCCTTCCGTAGTAGCCTTTAGTTGCTACAAGGTCGAAGCCGTTCATCTTGTCGGAGGTGTTGCGGACCAGCGCCACCATCGCCTGCTTCAGGCGATTCCGGTCGACCGTCTCATCGGGATTGATCGCTTCCAGGTAGCTCGTCTCGTACGGATACTCGCCCTTGGTCGATAGCCTGTCCAAACGCATTGGCAGCTCTTCCGAAACGACCCGCACCAGGTTCTTCTTGGTTAAGGCGAAGAGGACCATGGTCGCCACCATCTCAATCGGCCGCTCCAGGACGACCGCCGCCTCCACGGCCGTAAGGTCGCGCCTCGGGCCGGCCCCGATGACGTCCATCTTTGGCTCGAAGTAGTCGGAGGCCAGCTTCCTGGATTTGCCGATGCTGGCGACGATGATGACGGCGAAGATGAGGGCCATTAACAGGAGGGGTACCAGAGTCAACAGCAGATTGATCAGGTCCCCAAGTATGTTCGGGCCAGGCGGCACCTCCGGTTCGAAATATTGGTCTACGAATGCGGTTGGGAACGCTGCTCCGACGTCATACGACCCGCCGGCCTGAGCGCTCGGATCGACAGAGGTTCTGGTCCAAGTGGCAACCACCTTCGCGATGGTGCTGTTCAACTCAATGCTATCCCAGGGTTTGCTCTCCAGCCACATGGCCTGGGAGACGTTGGAGAAACCTTGCGGGAAGATGATGTTCGCTACCAGCAGGCCAGTGCTCCCTACCTGGTAGTTAGGATCGAACCAGGTAGGACGGAACTTTACGCCGACGGAATCGTTGGCGAGTACGTTCCGATAGACCATATGAGGGTCGTTGACTATGAAATCTAATTGGAACGCGCGGGCGCTTTGAATGTTGCTCATAGTCGAGTCAGTGAACTCCACCGCCATTCCTGGAGTGACATAAGGCGAAGGTCCTACGGACTTGGGGATTTGCTCTACGCCGTTCACGAAGATCTTAGCCGATGCTGACGAGGCGTCGTAATAGGAATTAGGCATGCCTATGTCCACACCGTTCAGATTGTCGACGTTCGTGAAGGAAAAAAAGTAATGGATATCGACGCTCCCGTCCTTCTGTAAGGTCAGGTCGACGTGCTCCTCAGATAGCGAGAACGAGAAGCTTTGCGCCCTGTCATCCTGGGCGATTGGCAAGCTGATCGCACTGAGGGCGACGAGAACGATCATCGAGGTGATGATTGCGCAGGCGCCAATCTTGGTGACCTTGAAACTAGATGCCTTCAATTCTTTCACCATCACCACTTGGGCGCCTCTTCAAGTGCCGCTACCGCCCCGCAATATGGACAGGTCATCATCACTCCTCCTTGGATCACCTTCAGATTCTTGTCCGTCAAAGGCGCTCCGCATGACTTGCAGCGCAATTCCTTCTCCTTCAGATCGCCCGACCCTTCCATCTTCACCTGGAAGGTCTGGTTGATGACCGTGGGCTTTGCCGCCTCGATCTTCGTGGTGCGGTACGCAAAGAACAGCAGTATCACCGCTATTATTACGAATACTCCACCAGTGGCGATGTTCTCCATGCCAGATGCGATGATGAATATCATTCCCAGCAGGATCATGAAGATAGCCAGGAAGAGGATTGCGCCGGTAAGGACCTTGTTCAACTTCACACCTTCCAGACAGATGTGATATTCTGCTCATAAATCTGATTGATGCCCCGCCTCGCTCGATCCACGATCATCAGTAGTTGATGCTCATTCCGGTTGTTTAGCGCCGTAAGACTTAATGGTGGAACAGCTGCCTGAACGGCTCTGGGTCCTTGATCGATTCGAGTGCGGCTTTCGCCGTGCAGATATAGCGGTTGATGAGCGCCTGCCCCTTCTCAAATCCCTGGTTCTCGTGGATGATGTCGATGAGCTGCGAGAGCTCCGCATCGCTGATTTGACTCTGCTCCGGTCTCGCCCAGAAACCTCGTAGCATCGTGCCGATCCTTTCATCGTGGAGCGAGTACAGGATAGGGAGCGGCAGGCTCTCTTTCGTCAGCCGGGAGCGGCATTCCACCAGGTCGTTGAAAGTGTCCTCGATATCGTCTCTTACAATGCAGATCATTCCCAGGTAGCGCCCGAAGGTACCCAGGGCATCGATCTCCTTCTTGCTACCCCCGCCCAGAATGGCTCCGACCCTGGTATACGATTCCACGTCGGCCCCTTTCATTCTGACGATATGAAGGTAGCTCCTGGCGGTCGCGTCGAGGTTTCGGACGTAGCGGAGTTCCTCCATCTCAGCCGAGCCCAGTTCGAAAAGGCCGTCCTGGATGACCCTCACCGCCTTTCTCGCCAAGTTCTCAGGCACGCCAGGCATATGGGACAGCTGGATGAGCCCCTCGATCATCAGGGCATCCCCGGCGAGTAGGGCGGCCTCCACTCCGTACATGCCCTGGATGCTCTTCTTCCCTTTCTCGGTCCTGATGAACGAATGGTCGATGATGTCATCATGAAGATCGAAGGCGCCACCGGCGAGGACCAGCCCTTTCGCGGCCTGTCGCACCGATTTCGCGTCACCGCCAACAGCCTGGCAAGCCATCACCATCAAGGCCGCTCGAGTATAGTCTGTCCATCTGCGAGAGAATTTCCTCAATACCCGTCTGGCCATGGGAGAGGTTATGCGCCTCTCAAAGAGGTCAGCGAAGGCCTCATCGACGATCGGCTCGCCTAGCGACCTGAGTATCTCGGTAGCATCGTCCATTTCGATCATGGTTGTATCCGTTTTCATGTTTATTATGGATGAGTGGCCGATCACTCATCATCATAATCGTTTGGCATTCATCCTCAGAATGGGGCGTCAAGGCTTGATAGAAGCAAGTGCGAAACAGGAAATTTTACGTTTTTTAGGTGTTTTTGGGGGTGCCAGTCATCAGAATTATATGAAAATTATAATACCAAAAGATTTATCTATTATCATTATCCATAACGATAACACTTCCCTCGTGAGGGCTTGGGAAGGTAACGGAGGGGAATAAAATGAGGAAGACTAAGAAAGTCAACGTCATGTCCACAAGCGCCGTGCTCTGGAAATTCTAAATCAGAATATCTTCTCGGCGATTGGACGGTCTGGCATGTCAAGACCTAATAAACCCTTTTTTTTGAATCTTTTATTTCACCGCGATTCACCAGCGAATCGCTTAGATCCATTAGATGGCGCGAGGATCAGATCATGACCACGTTGAACTCTCTCTCCAAGTACGCCATTTTCTGATCTTCTATGGTATCTGGGTCCAAGGAGATGATGAGGGTGGAATCGGTCATGATTATCTCGTCTCGCAGGTCGAACAGCATCCTCATTACCTTATCGGGGTCGTTGTTCTCCATGATATATTCCAGGCTGTCGATGATCACTACCGCTTTCTCCCCCTGGCGCAGGTACTCGTTCACTGCGTGCTTCAGAATGGATATATTGGAGGGCTCGATTCGGTTCGGACCAGGTTGTCTAGCCAGCCATATCACCGGTGTTTTTTCCAATCTATATTCCTCTCGAACGATGTCGGGATGAGAGCGGGTAATGATCAGACCGACTCTTTTCTCTGCCAATAGCGACAAGAAGACCCGGTAGGATCTCTCTGGCCTTTTTTCTTTGATCAAGATCAGATTGCGTTCCTTTATCCTCTCCAGATCGACAGTCTTGATAGGTCTGACGTAAGTTTCCTGGACCTGGGAGGGGAGGAACAATCGATATCTTAGGATACCGTAGGCCAGAACGCTTGCAAGTACCAGGAAACCGGGCGAAAGAGTGAATGGTATGTTGATATTCAGGCTCTCCAAGCCCTGCAAGAAGAAAGCGTAGAATGCTGGCGAGGCGACGCTTAATGTCAGCAGGCGGCTCTGTTTCCTTGTCCGGTCCCATTTCACCCCTTTGCAGGTCTTATGGATCATTATGATGGTGATGAAAATGTAAGTTAGGATCATGCCCGTCCATATCAAGAAAGCAAGCGAATTGGTTGTATCCCATCCTCCATCCGTGCGCATCATCACATCAGCTGGCATAGCAGCGATGACTGCGGAGAGGACGGCAATTATCGTTAGCATGATCTCCTTGTCGCGGAACCAACCGCTGAAACGCTCGTAGGGTAGGTATGAAGCCAAATACAGGATGCTGGCGAAGAGTAAGACCACCGTGAAAAGCATGCCTCGGCCCAGCCAGAGCGCGGTATTATAATCGCCCGCATAGAACAAGCTACAGTCCAGCAGAGCTCCGATCAAGAACAGGGACATGGTGAAGAGGAAGGCTTTGGACGTGGGGAGGTCTGGACTCTGCCGGTAGACATAGATACCAAGGGCTATACCTATGACTCCAGCTATTGGGGAGATCAAGCCCAATGTTATCAGTTCCATAAGTCCTCGCCACTTGAATTATCAAAAAGGTACATTAAAAAGGGTTAATGGCTGATTTGCAACATTGATAACCAGTTTTTAATCGAGCCAGTGGGCAATGCTCGATCTAATTCGGATAGAAAATGACAATTAGGCATTCAGATCATTTATCGGCCGGTCGGGATCATTTGATAGCCGATCACTATGAAAAAAATTCATCGCGGTCCGATTGGACCGCATGAATGAAGCGGTTAGACGTCAATCTTATTCAGTCGGTTTGCCGTCGTAATGTTCCTCTTGGGCCATCGCCTCTGCCTTGGTATGCCGCACCACCTTATCCTGATGTTCTGGCGGTGAGTAGATCGTGTAAAGCCGGAGGTCGAGCTTCTTCGAGGTATTGACGACATTATGCTTCGCCCCAGAGGGGACGATCGCGGCGCATCCATCCTTGACAGCGTGCTTGACTCCATCAATGACGACCATCCCTTCCCCCTTTTCAAACCGGAAGAATTGGTCAACATCATCGTGGGTCTCCTCTCCGATCTCCTCACCCGGCTTCAGGCTCATAAGGACAAGCTGGCTATACTTCCCAGTGTACAGGACTTGACGGAAGTCCGAGTTCTTCTCAGTGTCATTTTCGATATTCCCAACGAATCCCTTCTTCTTTTTCATTTTACGACCCCTCACAAAATCTTATCCACCTATTCTTCGAGGTAGGTATTATTTTTTCCATCCCACGAGCTCTTAATCAGATGCTTGATCTTCCACTTCTGTGTCACAGTTGAGGAGATGGAGCCAGGGCTGCTTCATCGTCATTTCCGGATTCATTCCCTATCGATGGTACCACGTAGCCGCTTGATATGGCGGCCTCGCCTAAATGTTCAGGTCTCTCCTCTTCGACTCTATATGGTCCCACATTATCGCCGCTGCCTTGCGTGGGTCCGGTTCCACCCAGAACCGGGCATTGACCACATTCTCCAGGTCGCGCGTCAGTAGCTTGACGACATTGGGGCTGCCTTCGATCCTTGGCATGACTCCCAACACCACGCTCAGACCCGAACCGACCAGATAGGTGGCGATGGTCTCGGCCTTTGAGGAATACCATTCCGGAGCCGCTCCAGCGACCGGGAGCTGGTCCATTCGCACCCCCGCTTCCTTTGCCAGGTCCGCGGCGAGGTTGAGTATCCGGGAGTTATCGACGCACGATCCCATATGCAATACCGGGGGGATTCCAAGGGAGCCGCACACCTCACGCAATCCCTTTCCTGCTCCTTCGATCGCCTTGGGCTGCATCAGCCCTGCCTTGGCACACGCTATGCTGGCACATCCCGTCTCGACCACCAACACATCGCGCTTTATCAATTCCTTGGCCAGGCTGACATGGGCGGAGTCGTGCTTCACTTTGGGGTTGTTGCAGCCGACGATGCCCGCGCATCCTCTGATCTTGCCTGCCAGAATGGCGTCAAGCAACGGCTTCAAGCTCCCTCCCAAAGCCTTCTTTATCGCCTCCACGGAGAAGCCCACCATCGCTTCGACCGGCTGATCAGGGATGAAGACCCGCTTCTGGTCCCGGTTGGGATAGTTGTCGATCGCCAATTGCACGATCCGCTTCGCCTGTTCGAAGCTGTTCTCTGGTGTTATCTCGTAGTAGTACCCGCCCTGTATCCTGGCCTTGGGCGAGGTCGTCACCACTTTAGTGTGATAGCATGCCGAGGTATTGGTCAGCGACGGGAAGATGCATTGATAATCGACCACCATGACCTCGGTGGCTCCGGTCGCGATCACCAGCTCCTGGTCGAGGTGGTTGCCCGCTTGGGGGATGCCCTTGCGCATGAGCAGCTCGTTACCGGTGCAGCACAGCCCGACGAGGTTTATGCCCTTCGCGCCGACCGCTTTTGCCTTGGCCAGCATCTCCGGAAGAGCGGCTGCTTTCACCACCATCTCTGATAGGATGGGATTGTGCCCGTGCAGCGAGATGTTTATCTGGTCGGCTTTTAAAACTCCTAGGTTGACTTTGGAGGTCTTGATCTCTGGAGCGCCGAACAGCACGTCCGATATTTCGGTGGCTATCATCGAGCCGCCCCAACCGTCCCCCAAGGATACTCTGATGCCATGGGTCAAGAAGTCCGGGTAATAGGCCCCGACGCCCATGTGCACCCGATGCATCGCCTCCACGATCTCCCGGTCGATCCCACGGGGCAGCAACCCCTTCTCAATCCAGAGGTCCATGGTCCCCTTCGGCGCTCTCTTGGCCATTTGCAGGGAGCCTTTCAGCGTTCCGAACTCATCGAGCATGGCCAGCGAAAGCCTCTCCGCCACCTTCATCTCCGGAAGGGTGGTATCGATGCCATACTCCTTGGCGAGCACCATGAGTTTGGCCTTGTCCGCAACGAAATAATTTGACGACTCCCCCCTTGCCGCCTTCAATAATGTCTCGACCACATCCCTTCCGTGATCGGAATGCGCTGCGGCACCGGTGGCCAAGTGCTCAAGCAGGTTCCGGGCGACCATGAGGTCGGCATCCGCCCCGCAAACGCCTCTGGTCCGATCACCGCCCATCAATCGGCAAGGTCCCATAGAGCATCTTTGGCAGGAAACCCCGGTCGAGCAGAATTTGCATGGTGGCTGCTGCTTCTCAAAGCGGTCCCAGACGGTTTCCGTACCTTCAAGCATGGTCTTCCGCAGCACAGCTTTGGACGATTCGTCGGTCGTTCGCTCCTCTACCTTCTTCTCTACATTCTCTGGCGTGACTTCCTTCGGAGGTCTCCTGATGCATTCAACAGCAATAATCTCCATCTTGTCATCGTTTGCCATGATAGCTCGCCCCTTTCGACAAAATGCTTGTGAAGTCGATGTATAACAACGTTTCGAATCGTCGGGAAGTTATGTTGGAACGGTCTTCCACCAAAAGACCGGGCCGCATTGGTTCAGATGTGATCCCGACGACCGCATCTGGAGGATTACACTGTCGCGATCGGGTCGTTCCGAGAGCACATTATTATATCTAACAAGGTGGACTTTTATTCGTCGGTGATCGAATGGTCGGTCCTAAGAAGAGGAAAAGACAGGTTGAGGCAACGCCGGATGCTGAGGGATTGATCGATACCGAGGAATCGAAGACAGAGGACATCTACGAAGGCGACCAAAGGGACGAGATGCTCGAAGATGATGAGATAACTGCGGCAGAGGACGGGTTCATGCGCGGCAGGGATATGGCGATGAAGGAAATGGAGGAAGAAAGGAAGAAGGGCCGCAAGCCAATTATTCATGCCGATGGCACGTCTGTGACCTTGAACGAGGAACAATACGAGGAGGACTGAATCGGAAACCAATCCTTTTCCGACTTCTGTTTCAACCGCTCAGAGATAACGAGTACAGGACTCTAATAATCACAATATGGAACGAGTGTCGCTCCCGGGAGAATTGGTCATTTGCTTCAATAGTTGGATATTTTTTGTTCTAAAATACATAAGGTTCTAATATTGAACCAGTAGATGATTCCTCGATAATATGAGTCTCAATGATGAGAAGAAGTTCAAAGGGCTAAGGAATTTCAATGCTGTGATGTCAGCGGTCCATTTGGTGCAGGGATTGCTTATCCTCGCCCTATCGACCAGCTTTTCCTTGCCTGTGATGGCGTCATTCCTCCATTACAACCCACTTACGCTGCAGCTTGATTCCCAGCTCAGCACGCTTTTCACGTTGCCGATTGCACCGTTGATCGCCCTATTCCTGTTCACGTCAGCCTTCGACCACTTCCTGTTGGCAGGCCCGTCAAACGGCTGGTACGTCAGGAACCTCAAGGAGCACATCAACAAGGCCCGATGGTTCGAGTATGCCTTCTCTTCCTCGGTAATGATTGTCATCATTTCGATGCTGGTTGGCATATACGATGTAGTAGCGCTTCTCGCCCTCTTCGGACTCAACGCTTGCATGAACCTATTTGGGCTGTTGATGGAGTCCTACAATCAGAAGAGGGCGAAGGTCGCCTGGTCCCCATACATATTCGGCACGTTCGCCGGATTGATCCCCTGGGTTGGCATCACTATCTATCTTGCAGGCGCGGGCCAGTATGGGAACGTACCCAGCTTCGTGTACGGCATATTTCTGACCATCGCCATAACGTTCTTCTCATTCGCGTTCAACATGATCATGCAGTACCGCGCGAAGGGGAGATGGGCTGACTACCTGTTCGGCGAGAAGGTCTACATCGTCCTGAGCCTCGTAGCCAAGACCGCGTTGGCCTGGCAGGTGTTCGCTGGAACGCTGAGACCGCTGTGAGACCTTCGAAGAACGGCACTTGCGAATAGGTAAGAGAACGATGCCTGGCTATTCCAAGCACCGTCCAAACCTCTTTCAATGATCTTATTTTTTTTAACCACGCCCAATCGAGAATGAACCAGAAGATCGGTCAAACTCCAGGTCGCTTGATTCTCATTTCTTTCCAAGGCACCTGCAATTGACGACGTGGTGGACCCTTCTCTGTCACGAAAGCAAGAAATCACCCATCACCATATCGGTGGCCGTGAGCGTGCAGGGATTCCTCGGCAACAACGCCGTCATGATGATATTGGCGTTCATAGCGGCCATGCTCCTGGGAGGCTTCCCCAAGGAGGTCGTTCTCAGCAATGGCAATATCGCCATGCTCTCACTGATGGTCATGATGTCGCTGTCCCTTACAGCGCTTCAACTCAAAGGTTTGAAAGTAAGGAATCACAGCAATGCCATCCGGAACGCATTCCTCCTTTCCTTCGTCTTATCTTCTGGGATCACGATCTTGATGAGCTTTCTATTCCAGGGGGAGCTCCGCGAGGGTTGGATCATTGAGGCCGCCGTGCCGTCCGCCGTGTCCGTCGTTCCATTCACATACATATTGAAAGGCGATCTGGAACCAACGCTGGTCTCCTCCGCCGTCCTTTATTTCATCGCTCTGGCCTTCACCCCTCTGATCACGCTCCTCTTCCTCGGACAACCGATCGATGAACTGACCCTCCTGGAGTACGTCAGCGTCCTGATATTGCTGCCCTTGGCAATCTCCCGTTTCATGCGGCGTTTCGTGATAAGTCAGGAGAGCAAGACCGCCACGATCAATCTTGCATTCTTCGTGCTTATCGTGGCAATCGCCGGCCCGAATCGGCAAGTGTTCTTCACCGATCCAATCCTCCTATCTGGCCTCGTTGCCGTGGCCATCGTGCGGATATTCGTGATCGGTCTATTGTGGAACTGGTACCTCAAGAGGAAGGGGGCGCCCCGGAAACGGAGGGTGCCTGAGGTCCTGTTCGCCACCTATAAGAATACTGGAATGGCAGCTACTCTGGCCATAGGGTTGATAGGTCCAACGGCGGCAGTCCCGGCTACGGTATGCACGCTTGTAGAGATATCCTGGCTGATATTCCTGTCAAAATATCTCTTCTCTCCCAAATCAACATCGTGAGCGAAGAATTGCGCGAGCGGCCGGGTCGATGATCGATCTATGGGTATGAAAAAAACGGATGGGCCGTTACGCCCCCGGGCTGGTAAGGATATCGGCCACGAAAGCTTCCACCTTCTTCTGCCAGGCGTCCTCCAACGGCCCTTTCAAGTCGACGACGTAAACCTTCATTTCAGCCACCTTGACCATACCCTTGGCTCTCAGTAGCTCATCCATGATCGGGATGCTGCGCTGCCACTTCGTCATATCATCTGCGGACGGCATCTTGCCGGTCTTCTTGTCCGGCTTCGCTGCACCATGCGTTGCGAACACCGCGTACTTGGTCCCCGAGGGAAGGTTGACCTTCTTCAGGAATCGTCGCATGCCCCCGACCGGTTTTCCGATGCGCGTCGGGGACCCGAATACATAAAGGTCTGCTGGGGGAAGATCCTTCGCCCTGGAATCATCGATATTTTGAACATTGACCGAATGGCCTTTCATGGTCATCAGCCTTCGGAATTCCTCTGCTACCTTCGCCCCATTCCCATACTTCGAAGCATGATTTAGTTCGACCCTCATCGACCGCACCCGCCCAATAATGCTCGTCGAGTGTTTATGAGGATATTGATAACGGTCCTCGCACGGGGAAATCGGTCGGAATTTGAAGGGAACAGTTACATTGGTCACTTCAATGCAGTTTCCATCCATGAGACGGCAGAATGGCCGTCAGGATCATCAAGGCCGGCCCGATATAGAGCCCGGTCCAAAGCATCAGACCGACCACGCCGATGGCGATCAACCCGACGCGATGGTAGATAGTCGTCTTCGGTCCCCGTCTCAAGGCGTATCGCAAACCAATCGCTCCCAACACCAATGGCAAGACCGCGAAGAGGACTGAGACGATCGCCCCTGATTCCCAGCCAGTTTTACTGAGTGCCAAGAGCATTTGATAGACGTCGATGCCGGCATATCCTACGAATGCCAGACCTCCGAAGGCAGCCACCCACTTCGAGAGGTCGTCCTTCGGTCCCCTTCCCTTGGTGGTCAGCCAATAGACCAGCATGCCGCCTAAGACCAGGGAGATGATCAGCGGCAATAGCACTATTAGGATGTTCTGGCCCTCCCACACAAAGACGAGCAGAAGGGAGTATGGCAGCATGAGGATCTCTGGGATGGTATATCCTTCAACGTAGCCAACCGGCAAGCCGAAATTGCCGGTGTTGTTCTGGTCATAGACCGCTATGTAATAAGTGCCGGTCACGGGCGCGCTCAACGTCAGATTGGCAAGCTGATAGAACCAGCCAGGGCTGAATGGCTCGTAGGTCGCAGTGCCAGGATCGGTCCCATTCACTACGATGGTGCCGTATCCGGTCGGGATCTCCACGAAGGAAGGGACGGGATTATTGGAAAGGGAGCCTGGGACCATCAGCACGAAGCTTGGAAGGAAATGCGAATCGACTGGGTCCAACGGGCTCAGCAGGGTGATGTCGATGTCCCCGCCTGCGTCCATCTGGAACCAATAATACGCAGCTGCATCCGTGGACGGAAGGTTGGCATACACGGCCCAGGACTTCGCTGGATCATTGATCGCAAAGGCGGACTGTAGACTGGAATTGTCATGCGAGAACAAGGGGGTATGCGCAGATGCGCTGAATGCAGGAAGCAATACCAGGGCAGCCACGATTACGATTGCGAGTTTGGCGATCCTCATTGTTTGTTCTCACGCATCATGATATTCGAAGAATGAGAACTTATCCTTTTTGTAACCCGTTCGATCATCAGACTCCGCAAGAAAACGATCCAATTCGATAGTTGCAATCGTAAATCGCCTCAGTAATCTTGAAAAAGGGGGCTTTCCCTTTTTCTCAACGTGAGCACTTCTACCCGAAGAAATCGGTCCTCGCTGTTCTTCGTAGGGCCGAACCAAGTGAAGACAAAGAAAGAACTTCTGTCTTCGCCAGGGCAAAACGAAGTCCTGGTACGCACTGTGATTTCAGCTGTGAGCGCCGGAACGGAGATGTTGTTCTACCGGAACCAGGTGGACGACGGGATCCAATTGGACACTGCATTCACGGGATTGAGTGGTCCCTTCCATTATCCATTCAAGTATGGTTACGCTTCTGTCGGTCAGATCGAGGAGCTAGGCGATGGCGTGCCGAGCGAATGGAAGGGCAGGACGGTCTTCAGCTTCCACCCCCACGAGAGCTACTTCGTTTCTCCTTTGGCGGAGGTCATTCCGGTCCCGAAGAACATGGATATCGAGGACGCTGTTTTTCTGCCATTCATGGAGACCGCGCTCTCCTTCGTCATGGATGGCAGACCGGTCGCCGGTGAGAACGTCGTTGTCCTGGGGCAAGGAGTCATAGGTTTGTTAACCACCGCCATCCTCTCCAAATTCCCTCTGTCGCACCTAGTGACCCTAGATGCGATAAAAGCAATACGGCAGAAATCACTGGCCATGGGGGCAGATCGGTCATTCGACCCTTCGACCACTCCTGCCGAGCTTCTCAAGCAAACCGACATGGATAACAGCAAGGCCGATCTGATGTTCGAGGTGTCGGGGAACCCCCAAGCCATCGACTATGCCTTGAGTATTGTGGGTTTCGATGCCAGAATCATCCTGGGATCATGGTATGGGAATAAGCTGACCACTGTCCACCTTGGCAGGGATTTCCATCGTAATCGAACGCACATAATCAGCAGCCAGGTCTCATCTGTTGCGCCATCGCTCCAAGGGCGTTGGAGCAAAGGGAGGAGAATCGAGTTCACCTGGAAGCTGCTGGACAAGGTAAGGCCGTCCAAATTGATCACGCACAGATACGAGCTAAAAGACGCCGAATCCGCTTACCGATTGATCGATGCTAAGAGCGATGATGTGTGCCAACTGGTGTTCGTTTACAATGAGAGGTGATGAGGCACGTTTAGCGTTACCCTGAGACGGCCTTTAGCGTCGAAGCATTTTCTTCCTGAAATGGAAGACCCAGAGAATGTGGTCCACGTCCACCGATATAAGGTGGAAGTCACTGTGATGGGGGGGTCGTTTAGACGAATGCGGATTCCTGGTAAATGTGGACCTGGTCGCCGTATCCTTGGAGAAGGCGCTCAACCGGTTCGAAGGCAAGATTCTAAACGGAATGCCAGAGTTCCGTGGCATAACACCATCAATGGAGAACATCGCCAAGGCGATCTGGTCAAAATTGGCTGCAGACCTCGACCGGTCGTGCGTTGAACGTATCAAAGTCACGGTATGGGAAGCGGAGGACATCTGCGCTTCGTTCGAGGAGGAATGCTAGAATATGTTTTAGCAATACCCATTTCCTTTTCCGAGAGCAGTTCTTCGCGATTGGCGTTTCGCGGCTCACATAGATACAAATACAGCCGGATACAAAACGAATGGACCGAGGGGATATTATGGCCAAGAAGAAGACGCTCACAACCAATTTTGGTGCTCCAGTAGCTGATGATCAAAATAGCGTGACTGCAGGGGACAAAGGGCCGGTCCTGATACAGGATGTCCACCTGATCGAGAAATTGGCCCATTTCAATCGCGAGAGGATTCCGGAACGCATAGTGCACGCGAAGGGCGCCGGAGCCGGCGGCTACTTCGAGGTGACCAAGGACGTCACGAAATATACCAAGGCCAGATTTCTCTCGAAAGTCGGAAAGAGGACCGAGGTCTTCGTCCGTTTCTCCACCGTGGGAGGCGAGAAAGGATCTGCAGATGCGGAGCGCGATCCCCGTGGCTTCGCGGTCAAGTTCTACACGGAGGATGGCAACTACGACCTGGTCGGCAACAACACGCCGGTGTTCTTCATCCGGGACCCGCTGAAATTCCCTGATTTCATTCACACTCAGAAACGGAATCCCGGAACGAACCTCAAGGACGCCAACATGTTCTGGGACTTCCTATCTTTGACGCCTGAGTCAGTGCATCAAGTGACGATCCTGTTCTCCGACAGAGGGACGCCGTTGACCTATCGGAACATGAACGGGTACGGCAGCCATACCTACAAATGGTACAACGATAAGGGGGAATATTTCTGGGTGAAGTACCACTTCAAGACGGACCAGGGCATCCGGAACTTGACGGCTGGAGAGGCGCAAGAGATGAAGGGAAAGGACCCAGACCATGCCACCCGCGACCTGTTCGATGCGATAGCCAAAGGGGATGCGCCCTCTTGGACGCTTCAGGTGCAGATCATGACGGCGAAAGAGGCAGAGAAGTATCGCTTCGATCCATTCGATGTGACCAAGGTCTGGCCTCATGTCGATTATCCGCCGATCAACATCGGCCGGATGGTGCTCGACCGAAATCCCGAGAACTATTTCGCGGAAGTGGAGCAATCTGCCTTCTCACCGGGCAATTTCGTTCCAGGGATCGCCGCTTCTCCGGACAAGATGCTGCAGGGAAGGCTGTTCGCCTATCACGACGCGCACCGCTACCGACTGGGATCGAACTATCATCTGCTTCCAGTGAACAGCCCCAAGGGCACGACGGCCGAGAACTATCAGCGCGACGGAGCGATGCGCTTCGATTCGAACCAAGCTGGTAAGCCGAACTACTACCCCAACAGCATGGGCGGGCCGGAGCCCCAGATCGATGCCGCCGAGCCTCCATACAAGCTTTCCGGGGAAGTTGCACGCCAGCGATACACCCATCCCAACGATGATTTCGTTCAGGCTGGGGACCTATATCGGAAGGCAATGAATGACAAGGACCGCGACCATCTCATCAGCAACATCGTCTCCCATCTGGGGAATGCCAAGAAGGAGATCCAGATCCGCCAGACCAAGATATTCCAAAAAGCGGATAGGGAGTACGGTCGGCGGGTGGCTGAGGGTCTGAAGCTCGCCCAGAAGGACCTAAGGTGAGGAAACCCCAATCCCATTTTCCCTTTCTTCGAAGACGGCGGAACGGTTCGTGCTCATCGCAGCTCGATAACATATTATGCTTGGCAATTGGAATTCAAAATTCTCGCTCTTCCGATCTATTCCAAGTATCGGCGATGAAAGGAAACGAAATTGAATGGTGTGGGCCCGGTCGGATTTGAACCGACGACCATCCGGTTATGAGCCGAACGCTCCACCAGACTAAGCTACGGACCCATTCGCGCAATTTTTCAGTTATTCCAGAGCTGAATATAAAGGTGTTGGCTTCGGTTTCCTCCACTTATTTGAGCGCGAACGCCAGTGACGCGATCTCAGGTCAAGCGAATCGCGCATCGGAATCCCAGGCTACAATGGGCCAGTCGTCTCTTATTATGTGGCTTCACAACGAGAGATCAAAGGGAATACTGCAGAAAGTGGACCACTCCATTCTAAAAGGAAGGCGAAAGTAATCGAGCCAGCAAATATCAGCACCGCATATCTGATGCCGAATTCCTTCCTAATCGCTGCGCTAACCGCCAAGCAGGGAACGTAGGTAGCTATGATCATCGCGAAGGTCAGGTACCAACAGCTCATTTCCGCCGGTCTAACAGCACCTTCAGGTTCCTGGGGAATATCGAGAGGTCCAGACCGATCAGCTTGAGCTTGTCCTCCATCGCCTTCGCTTTATCGCCTTTGAATTTGCCTCTTAAAAGGTATGCTGTCTCCCCTTCCGAGAACTCGCCTCCGTCCTTGTACGAAGCGATGAGGCTCTTGTCATAAGGACAGACTCGCTGGCAATGCATGCAGCCGACGATTGCGTTGTGCGCCGCCGGATCGACCCAGTCTGGAAACGCTTTCTCGGCAGATTGCTCGTTGAGGAAGGTGAGGCATCGTTCCACCTTTATCAAGAACCGATCCTCTCCGATGACGCCGTTCGGGCAGGCCTTCAGGCAGTTCCTGCAGGTCTTACACATGGGCAGCATCTTCCTGTCGCTCCAGGTGCCATCTTCACAGACCATGTCTGTATAGAATGCTGTCAGCCGCAGGAAGCTCCCTTTTTTCGGCACATATGCGATGTTATTCCTTCCGTAAAGGATGAGCCCTGAACGGGCTGCCAGCGTCTTTAATGGAAGGGTCGTCTTCTGGAGCCGAAGTACCTCAGGTGCGACGCTATCGGTCATCACCTTCTTCACCCGTTCGTCGACCTCGCGATTGAAGGCATAGGTCGGGGGGACCACCGTCTCCACTCTCTTTCCCTTCCACATGAATGCTATCCTGAGTTGAGGTTGCGACACTGCAATGACGATGATCGATCTCGCTTCAGGGAAATCATCTGGCACCTGATATTTCATGGAGACGAGTTAGTCGTTGAATACCTTCTCGTCCAGAGCGCCGGTGTTGCGTAAGCTCATTATGTCCTCTTTGAGCTGTTCCAATCTGTCTGTGGAGGTGGCCTTCGCAGAACAACCATCTTTCTCCAGTGCTGCCAGAACGATGTCGATCTTCATGTTCTCTGACAATAATAGGAGCTACTATGCAATCATCTTTTTCGTTCTTAATATGGTAAACGCAACATCAATGGTCAGCGGATGACGCCCTCTCCATTCCGCATCCGCTCCAATCTTGCCACCTCGAAAGTAGGGTTGAGACGTTCTACGATCATTGGTCTATTTTTATTTCCGCAGTGTTGCCGTAAACCACCCAGCTCTCCCGGGACTCCAGCCACTGGTTGCGATGGCGGATATATTCTATCAGGTATCTCATGCCTTTTAAAGCGGCCCATATCAGCATGATGATCAGGAACCATTGTAGGTATGGTGCCAGATCGAACTGTATCGGTGTACCCGGAACGCCGATCAAGGTGTTGAATCTGATCATGCCGTTGAAGAACGTGTAAGTCCATAGCACGATGAAACCGGTAGCGATCACGCCGAAGCAAAGGCGCGAGAACGCACCGGCCCGGTAGCTGCCCCGGCAGAACTGGACGATCACCAATACCACGCCGATCGACAGAACGACCGAGTCCAGGTCCTGGAGCCCTTGGAGCGCCTGGTTCAGGATCGGCTCGTTCAGGCTAGTAAGGACCGCCCGGATGACCAATATGAAGATCACTGGCATTATGATGTATGAGCGGAAGGTGCGGCGGGCCATCTTCGCTCCTTCCACGAAACGGGTGTAGCGCAGCTTGAAGTCGGTGAGCAGTCCTTTCTCTGGAGCGCTCAAAGGTCTCAATTTCCGACCGACCTTGAACTTCCACTCCCTTCTATAATCGATTAGCTCGCAAACCGGTATCAACGCCACCAGGGCTGCATAGATCAGGAAGAGCTCGATTATCGGGCTAAGGGCGATCTTCAGGTCGGAGTTCCATAATGCCTGCTCCAGCGCTCCATCCAAGAAGATAGCGTTGACCAACAGCAGTATGAAAGGCACTTTTAGGATGCCGAACGTGAGGCGTCCGAACGAACCGCGTGGGTAGAAGCCCCAAACGAAGCTCAGGGCGATGATGATCAAGGCGGAGGGGGCGGTAGCGCTCGCGATATTTCCGATCGCCTGTGCCAGGGCGACATTGTTAGCGATCTGGGTCACATCGTCCAAGATGCCCGATACAAGCGAGAGGATGAGGAAGGGCACCAATAGCCAACCGATATAGGAACGCTTGGCTGCCTTCGCGCCGTTCCCTATTTTCCCGGTACGTGGGTTGAAGTCTAGCAGCATCGAGTCGACGTTCAGCTGCTTTCCCTTGATCGGGAAACCGAGCCGGGCCTTCCAGGGCTTCCTTTCATCGATCAGCTCTCCCAGAGCTTCGATCGCCTGGAAAGCAGGGATGATCATTATCAGTAGGACTATCAGGTCGTAATCGAAGTGGATCCCGTTGTCGAAGAACCAGTCGTTCAGACCATGTCCGACCAAGACCAGATAGATATAGACGATCAGGAAGAGGACGTACGCCAGGCTGAACGTCAGACGGCCGAAGCTTCCCTTAGGATAGAAGCCCCGCATCCAAGCGATCGGCAGCAGAAGCAGTCCGAGCAGCAACAGCGAGCCGACGATGTTCGCCAGAACGGTAAACAAGCGGAACCCCTCGGACGGAACATCGATCAGGCCAGACACCAATGGCGGTATCAGGAGGAATAGGAGCGATGGTATGGCGATCAGCAGCAGAAGCTTGCTCCTCGCTTCCTTCTGCGCCATCGGTGGGATCCCGACACGAAGGGAGAAATCGAGGGCTAAATTCTCCTTAAGAGAAGGCTTCTCTGAGAGCTTTGCGCCGATGCTCTTGAGCCACTTCTCCTTGAACCAGAACAGTTCGACGACGTATCCGAATGCCAGGAAGGCAACTAGGTAGAGTAGGGCCAGGTAGATACTGGTGAGATCTGGATGATATTGGAGCAGGTCGAGCACATGGGGCAGATTCGACAAGAGCAGCAAGGCTGACAAATATAATATTACCAGGACGGTCTCCACCAGACCGAAGGTCATACGAGCCAAACCGCCCTTCTTGTAGAACCCCCTGAAGAAGCTGGCGGCCGCCACGGGAATGCCGAGGAGAACGGTCAGCTGAATTAGGCTGGCGAGCTCAGATCCCAACCCGGGGGTTGAGGTTCTGCTCCGCAATAGCAAAGCAAGAACGACTGGGACGACGATCAGCAGCGCCGCGGTGATGGTCGTAGCGACGATCCCTCTCACCATCGTGCCGTGCTTGAACTTGAAATCCTCCATGATGTCCGCTCCCATCCAATTTCGTTAAAAATCGATTTCATGCCATAATTACCCTTGTACCCCGCTCCGTCTATTGATAACAGTGGCCAGGCGCGGTCAGTCGAACCCATTATCCCATCAATCAGCCATTCATCCTAGCATGTCGGAGAGCAAGGGCAAGGGCGGGAGCATCCACGCGGACCTAAAAATACTGTGCAAGAATGCATTGAAGTATGGTGCCATCAAAGCGGCCTCGATATCCGCGAAAAAGGTGATAGTCGATCCTCGGGTCCGCATGAAATGCGCCATCCCGGTCTGCGATAGCTATGGCCGCTGCCTCATGTGCCCTCCGAACATCATCTCCGTGCAGGAGTTCGCCGCCGCCCTGGAGCGATACCAGTACGCCATCGTTTTACAGTTCCCCATCAGCGTCGGTGATAAGAAGCTGGGCGGCAAGATTAGTTCCATGAATCTGGTAGACCTCCGATTCGATAACGACTACGAGAAGGCGATGTCCGTGAGCATGAGGGAGATGAGCGATGTGCTCACCAAGCTGGAAAGGGACGCGCTCCATCTCGGCTATAGGTACACGACCGCCCTATCGGCCGGCAGCTGCCGACTCTGCGACGAATGCGTCGGGCCGGGCAAGGGAGAGCCCTGCCGTCATCCCTTCGAGGCCAGGCCGTCGGCGGAAGCGTTGGGCGTGGACGTTTTCGCCACCGCGGCGTTCGCGGGCATGCCCATCAAGTTCCCGGCCGAGCGCCCGGTCTGGACCTGCATCTTGCTAGTGGACTAGGTAGGGAATCAACCACCGGTCGCTCAAACGGCCGTCCGACCTGCATTTGGCGTCTCACATCTGGCATCCATCTCCGATAGCAACATACTTAGCTGGTGGGCTGCGTGAATGCTCTTATGTGTCCGTCGTTCTTCAAGACCAAGGCGCCAGAGCTCAATGCTACCCGATGGTACAATACCCCACCGCTGAAGTGGAAGGAACTGCGAGGGAAGGTGGTGCTGATAGACTTCATGACCTATTCCTGCGTGAACTGCGTGAGGACGTTCCCGCACATGCGCTACCTCTGGTCCCAGCTGAGGGAGCAGGGGCTTGTGATAATCGGCGTGCAATCGCCCGAGTTCCAGTTCGAGAAGGACTTCCGCAACATCGAGGATGCGATCAAGCGGCACGGCCTGGAGTACCCCATCGCCGTCGACAACGATTACGCGATCTGGAACGCCTTCGGGAATCAGTATTGGCCGCAGCAATGGTTCGTTGATCAGGATGGGGTCATGAGGCACATGCGCGCCGGCGAGGGCGGAGAGCAGGAGATCGAGGAATGGGTCTTGCGGTTATTGAAAGAGGCCGGTCAGGAATCGAAACTGGAGAGCGGATCTCACCAAGAACTTGTGCGGAGCTCGGAGCCGATCACCGCCGAGACCTATTGCGGCTTTCTGAGGAACACCGGAATGGGCAATCCGGCCGTTTGCGATGCCAACGGGCGGTGCGTTTATCGTGACAAGGACAGCGAGCACCAGCTCGGCGTTATCTACCTGGAGGGGCAATGGAAGCAGAGCGAGGAGTTCTTGGAGCACGAGGGCGCTCTCACCGGTCACATTTTATTGCGTTTTAAAGCGGCCGAGGTGAACTTTGTGATGACCGCGGACGCTCCGGTCGAGGTCGAAGTAAAGTTGGACGGAGAACCGGTGCCCAATGAGTCCGCTGGTGCAGACGTTAGCAATCATTCCGGAAGGACGATTATGGTCGTGGACCGCCAGGACATGTATCGGATGGTTAGGTCAAAGGTACCAGAGCTGCACGAGCTGACGATCTCAGTCCAGGCTCCAGGGCTCAGATGCTATGCGTACACCTTCGGATGATCGGAATCAGCTCTCGACCGAGTCCAATGAAAAGTTAATAGCGTGAACGATAGCATCTTATTGATCGGTGAGACAATGCCGGTGCAAAAAAAGGAGAGGGGTAACATCCTCGGAAAGCAGTTTGTGGTCAACGACCTTATCGCGTATCAAGAGGGGGCGGTCGTCAGCCGAACCCTGATTGACAAGAAGGTAGGAACGGTAACGATATTCGCGTTCGATGAGGGACAGGGGCTGAGCGAGCACACCGCGCCGTTCGACGCCATGGCCCAGATCCTCGATGGGGAAGCGGAGGTCAGGATCTCCGGGCAGCCGTTCCATCTGAAGACCGGTGAGATGGTCGTCATGCCAGCGAACCAGCCGCATTCGCTCCGCGCCATCACCGCCTTCAAGATGATGCTCATCATGATACGTTCCGAAGACAAGGTCGCCGAGCTAGTCAGCGAAAAGGGATTGAAGCCCTGAGAAGAACGATAATGACATCGTGCTAAGAATGAGAAAGGTGGCGCCGTCGAGCGGGATCGAACCGCTGACCTTGTGATGACTGCGTGCCTGAACAGGCATTAACAGTCACACGCTCTACCAACTGAGCTACGACGGCTTTGCGACCAAAACAACCCGCTTCTATTAAGCCTTTTGCCCGGGACGGCCAGTGTCCTTTGGTAATGAGGCGCGGAGCTTGTTCACGGTCTCGTCCATGCTGGTCAGGATACTGCGCAGATCGTTGAAGAATAGCAGCAGTTTTTCCGTGGTGATCGCGCCCTCGGGGGAGGGGGCTATCAGCCCCTCTTGCTCCAAGATGCGCAACGAGTATCTCACCTTGTGCTGGGGCACGTTCAACTGCTCTGAAAGCCTGATTATCCCGATCGGCTCATGCTCCATGATCGCCTTGAGCATGGTCACGTGGCGCTCGAGGAGCTCTATCTCGCCCTCTATCTTGCTCGTTAATATGCTTCTCCCCTTCACCCAGTCACCCCATGTCACTATCTGTCGTGGTCATGATGGCGTTCGACACTTAAATTCATTGCCCACTCTACTTGGTGTCATGAACTTGAATAGTTGGATTTCGGAAAAGACTTGGCAACAACAAGGTTGGAAGTGAACTAGCTAGGAGCGCCGGATATCACAGATCCAGTTGTCGTAGAACAGGTCCCGTTTGTTCTCGATCACCGCGACCCTTCGGCCCTTATGCCTGGACCAGGACTCTACAAGGTGGGCCTCCTTCTCCGTTCCCGTCGAGATTAGCGTCTTCTCGGTCAGCTCGAGCGTCTCTTCGATTATCTTGCGCCAGAATATCTGGTTGTGCGGAGTTATCTCGCCGGCCATGAGCACCATGCCCAGTTGGGTATGGGGCAGATAATTACTCGCCCTCGTGCCATCAAGGCAGATAGTGTCCTCGGGCGCCAACCGTCCGGAGCGCAATCCGAGCGAGAGCAGAGAAGGGTCGTTATCGAAGCTGAGCGGGATGATCCCGGCTTGCCTCAGCGCCACCGTTCCAGCGCCCGATCCACAGCAGGCATCGATGCAGGTCTCGCCCTCCACCTCGCCCCAGACCTGATGGAGCAGCTCTTCGATCAATACCACCCTCTTCGGCGTGAAGTCCTCGATGGCCGGCTGCACCTCCTTGGCGATGCGGATCGAGTAATATTCGCGGACCGCCGCCTCCCATTCCAAGCGTTCCTCCTGGAGTATCTCCGCTTCCAGCTCCTCCGCCCGCTCGATGACCGCTTCCGTCGGCTTGCGCAGCAGAAAAGAGCCGACCTTCCATGACTTGCCATCGCCCAGCGCCAACGCAAGCGGCCATTCGTCCTCGCTGATCAGGAGCTTCGCCTGCTTAGCTGGCAGGCTGAGAAGCACGTTGGTATAGTGGTTGTCGGTCAAGCGCTCGAAGCTCGGCTCGATGAAATCCACGTTGTCAAGGTCAAGTAGCACGGCTGATCTCATCCGCGATCCCCTCGTTATATTGAAGGTGTGAATCGAGCGCCCAGCAATAATCTTTTGCAAATGTGCATTTCGCGGTTAACCGGGCACGGCATCCGATTTTGGCAACCAGCGAACATCTTTCAAATAAGCAGAGCTGCATGGGACCATAAGATGGCGGTAATCAAGGTCAGTGGGCTCAGCAAGCGGTACGGCGAGAAGCTGGTTCTGGACGACGTCTCGTTCGAGGTCAAGGAAGGTCTCTTCTTCGGCTGCTTCGGCCCGAACGGCGCCGGCAAGAGCACCCTGCTCCGCATCCTCACCGGCCAGATAGAGCAGTCCTCCGGCGAGGCGACCGTGCTAGGCCTCGATTGCCGCACCCAGGGGATCGAGGTGAAGAAAGCCATTGGCATAGTGCCAGAGGTCGAATCTCCGCCGTCCTACCTGACCGCCTCGGAGTTCCTGTTCTTCAGTGGAAAAGTCCGGCAGGTCGATGACCTGGAGAAGAAGGTCGAGCATTGGATAGACTTCTTCGACCTGAAGGAGGCGGAGGGAACGCTCTGCCGCGACCTGTCCAAGGGTATGAGGCAGAAGGTGATGCTCGCTAGCGCCTTCATCCATGAGCCGAAGCTGCTCTTCCTGGACGAGCCGTTCATCAATCTCGACCCGATCTACCAGCGCAAGCTGCGCGAGTATTTGCTTGGCTTGCGGAGCGAGGGCAGGACCATCTTCATGAACTCCCACATCCTGGAGATCGCCCAGCGCCTGTGCCAGGAGGTCATCGTCCTGCACCGCGGACGACTGGTGGCGCAGGAACAGCTGGATTCGCTGCGCGCCAAGGGCGAGGACCTGGAGGCGCTGTTCATGCGTCTGGTCGGAGGCAAGGATGCTAACGCTCCTTAGGCTGATGCTCCTGGAGGAGTACCGGGTCCACATGGCCTATTCCTCGCCGCGGGTGTTCTTCTCGCTGCCCGGATACGTCTTCATCATCGCCTTCTTCCTCGCATCGACCCTCCCGGTAATGGAGTCGAGCATCCACATATCCGATGTGCTGCTCTTCGCCAACGCTGGCGTCTTCGTCTACGGCATGAGTGTCGGGGCCTTCGGCTTCCTGGGGAAGACCTATCTGGAGCGGAGGCAGGGCCGGGCGAACTTCCTGGTGGCCATGCCCTTCCTGTTGCCGTTCTCGTTCCGAAGTGCGTACGTGAGCATGTTCCTGCGCGACGTGATCTTCTATATCGTATTGATACTGCTGCCCGGTCTCTTCGGGGTGCTGGCATCGACCCCGATCGTGCATTATTCATTCTATTCGATTGGGCTGGCCTTCCTGGCGGTGGTGCTATCGTTCCTCCTGGGCATCTCCTTCTCGTTCCTCGTCTCGGTGCTTTACGTCCGCTCCAAGAAGGCATTCGCGCTGGTGCTGGTAGCCTTCATCGGCTTCCTGCTCGGGTACGGCGTCCTGCACCTCTATCCATTGGACGTGATTCTGCCGTCGATCGCCTTCCAGAGCGCTATCCGACCGTTGGGGGACGACATCCCTCGGGCGGCACTGTTACTCGTTATCAGCCTGGTCGCCACTGCTCTCTTCACGTTTCTGGCGGTGGTGCTGGTGCGCGAGGCACCCCAAGGAAGCACCCAGAAGGTCGAGGAGTCGTTCCCCCGGGTCCATGCTCGTTTCCGGTTCGCAAAATCATTCCAATCGCTGCTCGCTAAGGAGTATGTCGACCTGGCGCGTTCAGGTGCATTGAGCAAGATGATGCTTGCGTATGTCGCGCCGTTGGTCTTCCTCAGCTTCACCACCTGGTACGTCAACCACGGCCTGGCCATCCCGGTCGGCTTCAATACTGTCTTCTACGCTGCCATGGTCGGCTTCTTCGGCGTTATGCTTTATTCATGGCTGACCAACCTGGACGCCATCGATTACTACGAGACGCTGCCGGTCAGCACCACCAAGGTGATTAAGGCCAAGCTGCTGTCCTTCTTCCTGTTGACGACGTTCATCAGCACCGGCTTCGTGCTCTTCATCTCCTTCGCGTACAACGAAACGAGGCTGCTTTGGGTCGCCCTGCCGGTGCTGTACGTCACCGGGGCGTACATGGTAGTGGCCACAGCCTACCTCACTGGCCTCAGCCCGAACTCGGTCCTCTTCAGCCCATCGGTGATGACCCGCTTCATGGTGATCTCTTTGCTTCCCGATCTATGCATCACCATCCTCTCCTTCAGCCTCGACACGCAACCGGTGGTGGCGTTGGCCGGCATCGGCCTGGTCTGCTTCGCGCTCCTCACCACCACGCTGCTGTTCCTCCGAGGGCTGGGGCGCAAATGGGACCATGCCGGCTTCTCTTGAAAGTAGATTCATACTGCCAGCGTCGGTGGACGGTCCAAACGCCCACGTGGCGGCATCGAGTGCGCTAGCTATATTATAAGCACTAACGAATCCTGGCCGCATGGATCGGGGGCACGTCCTGCGTCGGCTTGTGCATATGAGCTCGCCGATTTTCCTGATCTATTATTGGCTCCCTGAACCTCTGTGGGCCGGAGGCCCGGGAAGGCAACTCGGACTGGTATTCGCGCTCTTCGTGACCCTCGTCTTCGAATCGATCCGGATGACGAAGCAGCTGAACATCATCGGGATGAGGCCGTACGAATCGAGCCGCATGTCCGCAGCGGCCTGGGCCGGGATCGCTCTGGTGATCGCATTCCTCTTCTTCCCGTTCGAGGTGGCGGCACCGGCCATCTTCGGCATGGCCTGGATCGACCCATTGTGCGGCGAGCTGCGCAAGCGCCACAGCCGTCTCTACCCGAACCTCCCCAAGATCGCCTACTTCATGTTAGCGATGGCGATCATGATCGCGACCGTCGGGCTCTCCGTCGGGGTGGTTGTGGCGGCGACCCTCGCGGCCCTAGTGGCGATCTCGGTCGAAAAGACCAAGACGCGCTTCCTGGACGACGACTTCACCATGCTGGTGATACCATTGATAGTGATCGCCATCGTCTTCTTTACTTTGGGCATATGAGAAGATGCAGAACAGACTAAGCGCCGATACCGATTTAAAAGTTGAACGGCGTTAAGACTGCTTCTTCTCTTTATGGAAGGCATTGCCCCAGGGCGCTCGGTAGACTTCGCGCTTCACCTTGGTCACGATCGCCTGAGTCGGGCCATCATGGCACTTCTCAGCCGCTTCCAGGGTCGAATGGCGCTTCCCGCAGGCCCAGCACTGATAGATGGTCTTCATCCTTTCTGGGAACAGGAATGGGGCATAAGTATCTTTTCCTGAAGCATGCTTTCGTTAGCGTTTTTCAGCCACCATTCAATCGTTAAAAGCTCAAAACAAGTCCTGAAGGGACTCGTAATGTTATATACCGTAGCAACGCATATTAGAGGGAGATGAATCGAATTAAAGTCATCAACGAGCCCTCTGAGCTTGTTCCGATGCTAAGGGCGGTTGATACCAAGGTCAAAAGAGATGTTCTTAAAGAGGTTACCTTGGAGTGGCGCACCTCGAAGGAGATCGAGCAGAAGTACGGGGACGAGGGGAAGGAAGCGATAAAGTTCTTTGAGAAGATGAAGCTGGTCGAGACCAAGTGGCAGTCGACCGGCGGCAACTACCCGGAGAAGTCCTTTCACACCTATTACAACTCTTTTCACATCAACGCCTCTTGGCCCGTATACGAGATATCGGACGTTCTTTCCGTGGCGATGATGGACAAAGATGAGTTCAACGACTTGGAGAAGAAAATCATAACGGCGGTCGGTGCGGAGGGTAAGTTCTCCGGCGACGTGGCGGAGAAGATGGGCATAACGCAGACCATGCTCAAGAGCTTGGTAAAGCGCTCGATAAAGCTCGATTTCCGTGGTCACCGCATCGAACGGTTAAAGGAATGACGAGGTCCTCTAATGGGCGTCTATGTCCTCAGGCTCGGACATCGTCCCACCCGCGATAAGCGCATCTCGACGCACGTCGCGCTCACAGCCAGAGCGCTCGGATGTGAGGGCATCTACGTCTCCACCAAGGATCCTGACTTGGAGGAGAGCGTGCGCGACGTCGTCGACCGCTTCGGAGGCGGATTCACGATTCAGACCGGGGTCAGATGGAAGACCCTGCTCAGGGAGTTCAAGGGCACCAAGGTGCACCTCACCATGTACGGGATCCACGTGGACGACGCGGTGCCGCGCATCCGCAAGGAGGCGCAGGGCGATATTCTGGTCGTTGTCGGTGCTGAGAAGGTGCCGCCCGAGGTCTACCATGTCGCAGATTTTAACGTTGCCGTCGGGAATCAGCCACACAGCGAAGTGGCGGCGCTGGCGATCTTCTTGGACCGGTTGACCGCGGGGAAGGGGCTGCGCTCGGACTTCCCTGGCAAGATCAAGGTGCTGCCTTGCGAGAGGGGGAAGCGTGTCGTCAATACCGAGGATGCCGAGCGAGAGTGAATGCATTGACATCCTTCTGGAGGAAGGATGCAAGCGCAACGTGATCGAGCACGTGTGTACGGTGCGCTCAATCGCCGTGGAGATGGCCCGGCTGAGCTCCGCTAAGCTAGAACTTGTCGCGGCTGGGGCGCTTCTGCACGACGTCGGCCGTGGCCGCAGGCAGGATATCAGGCATGTCCCAGAAGGCGCAAGGCTCGCCAGGGAGCGTGGCCTGCCCGATGAGCTTGTTCGAGTTATCGAACGGCATGGCGCTGCCGGCCTTACCGAGGACGAGGCGAGTGATCTAGGCTTCCCGCCTGGCGTCTATATGCCAGAGACGTTGGAGGAGAAGATCGTCTGCCACGCCGACAACCTGGTGAAGGGACGAGGTGGTGTCCAGACCCTCGAACGAGCGACGGAGGAGATGATGCATCGGGGGTATTCCACCACAGCGGAAAGAATGAGAAAGATGCACGCCGAGCTCTCGCAAGCATGTAGCGAGGATATCGATGACATCGTTCGACGATTGCGCTCGTCCGGGGAGGTCAAGGGGTCGTGCGCCGCCTATATCGGCCGGCTAGATGGTCGTCTCTGAGCGCATGGTAGGTATTGGCGCTGGCCTCTGCCCTGGCAAGGATGGTCCGATCATCTAATCGTATGATCCGTCCCGGCACGCCGACGACCACCGATCTGGGCGGAACGATTGTTTTCGCAACGACGACAGCGTTCGCTCCGATGATGCACTCATCACCAATCTGAGCGTGGTCCAGGATGGACGAGTTCATCCCGATGATACAGTTGTCGCCAATCGTAGCATTGTTGACGACGGCCGCATGCCCAACGGTAACGTTCTTACCGATCTTGCCCACGTGGACGATCGCATGGTCCTGGACGTTGCTGCCCTCGCCTATGACCACGGGTCCTTGATCTCCGCGCAGCACGGCCAATGGCCAGATGCTCGCTCCTTCGCCTATCTGAACGTCCCCGATGATGACGGCCGTGGCATCGATATAGATGTTCTGAGCCATGAGAATAAGGTTGATTGCGGCATCCGCCGCATAAGGACTACTTCTTTGCCGGTGCCGCACCCTTGCGGGTGGTGACGCGCTTGGGGAAATAGCGCAGGATGACGACGTCCCCGATTGCCTGGATCCAGCGGTACGGTACGTTGACCGCCTTGGAATCCTCGACCAGCAGCGGGTTGGACTCCCCTATGAAAAGGCCGTCGATCTTCTTCCCTTCAAGGTCGATTACCAGGTTGTTCACATTTCCCAGGAAGACGCCAGTTGGCGTATACACTTGCAGCCCGATGAGCTCAGAAGCTTCTTCCATCATCCGTCATCACGTTGCGGAAATGGCAGTGACGTCTTTTAAACTCTTTCCCTGGCAATATACCGGCGATTTAGGGCCGAACGGCTTCGAACGCCTTACGGAATTAGCAAGAAATCAGGCTCATCGATGCTGGAGAATCACTTGTTTTGCGAGCTTCGTTCTAGAAAAGCAAAGCTATTAATCCGTTGAGCGGTTTCGGTTTTTCATCGTTACCGCACAATCGAGATGGGAAACAATGGACGAGGAATTGGAAGCGATAAGGAGACGTAAAATGTCAGAACTCAAGAGCGACGTTAAAGCAGATTCGAAGATGCCGGCGACACCTGTTGTGGTTAATGACGCTGATTTCGATAAATTCGTAACAAAGTATCCTGTGGTTCTCATTGACTGTTGGGCCCCGTGGTGCGGGCCTTGTCGCATGGTCGCACCAGTGATTGACGCATTGGCCAAGGAGATGAGCGGGACGGTCGTCTTCGGAAAGCTCAATACGGACGAGAACTCCGTTGTACCTAACAAGTTCAGCATCTCGGCCATTCCCACCATGTTGATTTTCAAGGACGGGAAGATGGTGGACCGGATCGTGGGCGCTCAGCCAAAGGAAGCTTTGGCCACAAGGATAAAGCGCAATCTCTGAAACTCCTTATCATCCAACATTTTCTTGGACTCGCTCGATTCTACTTTCTCTGCTCGATCGGTTTAGCTGATGAGGATGAGGCATACTAGCTCGATCAATAGGGCCAACCAATCGCCCGATTGTCCAATTTCCGGACAAATAGACATATTAGCCTCGTGTTCCAATATCGAGTTCGATGCGGTCGATAAACGTGGATGTGGCGATTATAGGTGCTGGACCGGCCGGTCTGCAGGCAGCGATACACGCTGCCAGACGCAAAGTTAGGACTATAGTCATCGGGCGCCCGGATCAGGGGGCTTTGGTCAAAGCGGAGATCGAGAACTATTTCGGGATCCCGAAGATCAAGGGCCAGGAGATTGTGAAGATCGGCCTGGAACAAGCCAGGGAAGCTGGGGCTGAGATTTACGAAGAGGACGTATTGAAAGCGGAGAAGGTCGGAGAGTCCTTCGTCCTCCACACTGATCATGATAATAGGTTCACCGCGAAAGCCATTATCTTGGCATTGGGCATCTCTCGAATGAGGCTTAATGCAGAGGGGGAGAAGGAGTTCCTGGGGCGAGGAGTTAGCTATTGCGCCGCTTGCGATGCCAACTTCTTCAGGGGTAAGAGAGTGGCCATCGTCGGCAACGATTCCATGGCGGCAGTTTCGACGATGCTGTTGACCAATATTGCTTCCGATGTGTACTGGGTAACCAAGAAGCCGAAGGTCGCACCACCCCTCTTGGAAAAGGTAATCGCCACCAAGGCGAAGGTCGTGGAAGATGCTTGGCCAAAGAAGATCCACGGTGACCAGACAGTAACGAAGATAGAGCTGGATGACGGACGAGTGCTTGAGGTGGACGGTGTATTTATCGAGCTCGGAGCCAGAGGCTCCGCCGAGTTGGCCTTGGAGCTAGGCATCCTCCCGGACCCGACCGGGCTGATCAGCGTGAACGGGAAGATGGAGACCGAGGTCCCAGGTGTCTATGCTGCGGGGGATGTGACTGGCCGACCTTGGCAGCTGGCCCGGGCCGTCGGTCAAGGATGCATCGCTGGGACGAACGCCGCCAACCTTGTTCTTTATGGAGCAGGAGAGCCCGAATGACGCTGGTTGATGAGCTCATATTGGGGATAATGCGCGGACCGGACGGCTTCAAGAACGCTCTACACGAGATTTTGGCGGAGGACCTGAAGATGAGCGTGAACCAGTTCTGCTCCCGGACCGGGTTGTCACCAAGCACCATCTACAAGATCATGCAGGAGAAGCGCGAGCCCAACCTTCGGACGGTGCGCAGCGTGCTCCGCGCGGTGAGGCAGCTGGAGAAGCAGCCGAGCGGACCGTTCATCGCCGTAATCGCGTCCAGAGGGGTGCTGAGCAAGATCGAGGAGCGCATCGTGCAGGTCGGCGAAAAATCGCTCAAGGTTAAAGAGTATCCCGCTCAAACGGTCGAGGACGCGATCATCGCCGCCGTGATGGCCGAGCGCGACGGGGCGTTGGCCGTGGTCTGCGCCCCGATAATCGCGCCGACCATCGAGAAGCTACTCTCCATCCCGGTCTCGATCATCATACCACGGGATTCAGCGTTGCGCGCTATCGAGGTCGCGGCGAAGAAAGCGCTCTAAACTTTCATCGTCTGATCCGACAGGGCGGTTGGTGAAGCGATAACTTCGCGTTCCAGCTCGGCCAATATTCTCTTGCGTAGGTTGGCGAACTCGACGCTCGCTCGGTCTCGCGGCTGTGGCGCGTCGATGACGAATATCTCCTTCACCGCTCCGGGGCGCCCCGTCATGACCACAACGCGATCGGCCAGGAAGCACGCCTCATCGACCGAGTGAGTGATGAAAACGATGGTCTTCTTGGTCTGCTGACGAATTCGCAATAGTTCCCTCTGCATCAGGTTGCGAGTTTGCGCGTCCAATGCTCCGAACGGTTCGTCCATCAGAAGGACCTCTGGGTTGTTCGCGAGTGCACGTGCGATCCCCACTCTCTGCTTCATGCCACCTGATAGCTGAAAAGGATAGGAGTTCTCGAAGCCTTTCAGGCCGACCAAGGTGATGAAGTCGTTCGCGATACGGGTTCGCTCTTCCTTCGGCACCTTCTTGATCTCGAGACCGAACTCCACGTTCTTCTGGACGGTGCGCCATGGGAAGAGTGCGAACTCTTGGAAGACCATGCCCCGGTCCTGACCTGGTCCGGTGATCTCCCGATCGTCCAATCTGATCGAACCGGAGGTCTTGGCTTCCAATCCTGCAATGATGCGCAGGATGGTAGTCTTCCCGCAACCAGAAGGCCCGAGTATACAGACGAACTCCTCGTCCTTAACGACCATGTTGAAGTTCTCGATGGCCGTGAGCTCGGTGTCCTCCTTGGGGAATTTCTTGATCAGGTTCTCTATGACTAATGTCACTTAACACCCATCCTTCGATTGAGCTTATTCTCGACGTAGTGGCTGACCCCGACGGTGCCGATGCCCAGGGCTGCGATTACAGCCATGCCAGCATACATGAATTCGTACCTTCCGATGCTCTCAGAATAATATATGTAATAGCCAACGCCACCGCCGACCGCACCAATCATCTCAGCGGCGACAATGCACATCCAACCGATTCCAAGACCGATGGTTATGCCCGTCATTATGAACGGGATGGTATAGGGAAAGATCACTTTCTTAAACAGGGTTATCCGATTGGCACCCATGGTCCTAGCTGCGTCGATTAGCGGTTGGTCGACCGATTTGACCCCGAAGATGATGTTTGAAAGCAATGGGAAGAAGACCCCGAGGAAGATGACCATGACCGGTCCCCAGAAAATGCCGAAGATCAGAAGGAAGACAGGGACCCACGCCACTGGGGGGATGGGGCGGAAGAGCTCTACCAGCGGTTTGAAGAAGCTATCAGCCGTTTTGATGAATCCCATGATTAGACCGATGGGCAATGCCAACCCCAAAGCGAAAACGAAGCCGATCCCGAAGCGTTGCAGGCTCGCGGCTATGTTACCCCACATATTAGTCCCGAGCGACATCTCTGTCTTCTCGAAAGAGGTAAAGAAGGCTATCACGACCTTGTCGGGTGAGGGCAGATAAGCAAGATTCAGATAAAGGGAGAAAAGCCACCACGCAGCCACGAAAGTGATTATGGCTGCAATCCCAAACGTCGTTTGATGGATATTGGCGAGGAATCGCTCGCGATTAAAGATACCAAAAATCATGAGTGGCTTATCTTTCATTCGGCACCCCATAATGATAAAGGGAAAAAAAGGTTTGGGGGGATTTATTAGGTCCCCTTGAGCTTCAGCTGGTATCCATTAAGGTTGCAGTAATAGAGAAGCAGAAGGTGTTGGATCGATGCCGGCCCTGGGGTCGCGACGATCTTGCCTTCGAGTTGGCTCAGCGAATTAATCGGGGTCTTCCCAATTATCGCGGAGCCTTCACTGTTCACCAAGGATACTATCTGGATCTGGATGTTGGCGTTGATCCTCTTTAAAATCGCAGGTGGGCAACCAAGATAGCCCATGTTGATATTGCCGGCTGCAAATCCATCCATCACAGCTCCTCCATTGGCATAGGGCGCTGGGCTAGTTACCGTGACACCGTAATCTTCGAAAAGGGTCTTGTCTCCCCAAAGTGTAGTGTTCATGGCAACAACGCGAGCGAACTGATGCAGGTCGCCATTGAGATAACCAAGACGCACCGACCCGAGGATCGTGGCGCTCGGCATAATATCAGGAGCCATTGCCAAGTAGGAGGTGTTGGTGATTGCGTTCGCGAAAGCTGTGGTATTCGCATATCCTGCCAGATTGGATATCTGACCAAGGTCAGCGAACATGCCAGTGAAGTTGGCGAAGAATTGCTTAATCGCAGGAGTAAGCTGATTGCCATACTGGATGTGCCCGAGCGCGCTCTCAACGACCGATGCCTGGATGCCACTGAATGCCGCGCCCATCTGAATAAGGCTAGTATAGTTCGCACCAGATCCTTCGTTAATGGTGGATACTATCCAATTCGTTGCGACCATGTTTGCTTTTACAATCCTTGCAACCAATTGATGGTTCGTGGCATTATCGGTGAAGGAGTCTGAGTACTTCACAGCAATGACACAGCACGGATGTTCGGGCCAGACCTGGTCTGACCACACAACTACGCTTCCGGTGCCATCGCTTAACGCATCAGAGCAAAAAGGTTCCCAGCCGACAGCACCATCGACCGTTCCAGCAATAAGAGCGGCCTTTTGGCTCACTGGAGCGATTTGGGTCCAATATATGACCTTCTTGGTACTCGCGGCCGGCTGCATAAGAACCACAGCCACTCCCGCGATGACAAGAATCGCTACTACTGCAATTGCAGCAAATGCAATCTTCTTATTCATAGGAAATTCACCTTGTTTTCATGCTAGGTCCATAAACGTATAAAGCACTTGTCTATAAATGGGTAAATCGTCCCCCAATTGTACAATAAAACGAACTCACTGACCTTTTAATCCACTCTTATGCGAACCTTATTTTCGAGGATTGATATCGGATCAATCGATTTATTTATTATTCACAACAATTAATACTTAAGCTAGCACGAAGAGAAACCAATATCTAGAGTTAAAAATATGCAGCTTTAGCGATACTATGTTCGAACTTCAAGTTGTCAGCAACACCCCGCTCACGCCATTGGACGACACGGATGACGTCTCTCTCCAGTTCCTGCAGATGATCGGCTATCTTCCCAAGGGCTACGACCCGAAGACCAGTGCCTCGAACGTTCAGGACAGCGTTCCTTACAAGATGTTCACCGAGTGCTTGATGAAGAACACCAAGCGCGCCTGGACCGTGGAGGAGATGGCGGCCAAGCTGAAGACCACCAAGCCAACGATCTACCGGCATCTCAACAAACTAAAGGCGATCGACATACTAGAAGAAGTCGACATCGACCGAAGCGGGGACAAGAAGAAAGGCTACCGGATCCGCTACGGCGACCTGTCGAAGGCCTGGAACTTCACCGAGGCCAACGTCGAGATGGCAATGGATGCTTACAGAAAGACCATCGACCACCTCCAGAAGCTCTACGAGGAGAGGAAGTGAATGGTCGCCAACAAACCGAACAACGAAGAGACGACATTGTCCCGTGGTTCCATCTATCGGGTCGTGAGCAAAGGCAGCGGACCCGAGCCGATCATCACCATTGGCATCTTCAAAGGCTATACCAGCTTCGGTCATGACACCGCCCTATCGATTCTCTTGGACCCGGAGAAGGAGGGGGAGCTGGGGAAGATGCGCTTCGTACCTTGCATGGCAGTCCTGGCCGTCGACGTTCTCACCTTCAAGCAGGAAGAGAAGGCGAAAGAGAAGGAAGAGGTCAAGGTCTACTTCGGTTGAATAGGATGCCCGAGAATCCTTCTGGTCCTGTCAGAGAAAAGGCCGAGAATCCCTTCGACGTCCCAAAGGGGCGATGGAAGGTCTACTCCATAATCACGATCGTCGCATTGGCAGCGGCGCTCATCGGGGCAGCGCTCGGCATCGACCTCTTGGTCATGGCCGGCTTCATGGCAACGCTCTTCCTGGCGATCGGTATAGTGTATTCATATATGAACGAGAAAGGGCTTTGAGAGCATCTGGATGAAGACGAATGGATAAGACAACGGCATATCACCAACGCCTCTTGCAGCTGTTGGCATCGGGCGAGATCGCGGACAAGAAGGAGCTGCTGCGCCTCAAGATCGCATTGTGCCGCGAGCTGGAAATGGAAACGGTGCCGCCGAACTCGGCGACGCTGGCCCTGGCCGATGAAGATACACTCCCGCTCGTCTTGGACCTGCTGCGCCGCAAGCCGGTCCGGACGTTGAGCGGGGTGGCAGTGGTGGCAGTGATGACCTCGCCAGCCCTCTGCCCCCATGGCAAGTGCACCTATTGTCCCGGAGGCGTCGAGAACAACTCGCCCCAATCCTACACTGGGAAGGAGCCAGCGGCAAGGAGGGGCGCTTACAATGAGTTCGATCCGTTCAGGCAGGTGAGGGCGCGCATCGGCCAGCTGACGGCCATCGGGCATCCTACCGACAAGATCGACCTGATCATCATGGGCGGTACCTTCACTTCTCGAGCCGCGGACTATCAACAGGAATTCGTAAAGAGATGCTTCGACGCGATGAACGACGAGGACTGCGGATCGCTGGAGGAAGCGCACTCCAGGAACGAGAACGCACCGCACCGCTGCATCGGCATGACCATCGAGACCCGCCCGGACGGCTTCGATATCGGTCGAGCGAAGGAATGCATGCAGCTGGGAACGACCCGCATCGAGTTCGGAGTCCAGATCCTGGACGACGACATACTCAGGAGCGTGAACCGGGGGCATGGGGTGAAGGAGGTCGTGGAAGCGACCAAAACTGCCAAGGACGCGGGACTGAAGATATGCTATCACGTGATGCCTGGCCTGCCTGGCTCCGATCACGATAAGGACCTGGAGCGCTTCCGATTATTGTTCGATGACGTGCGCTTCCGACCGGACATGCTCAAGATCTATCCCACTCTGGTCGTGAAGGGCACGAAGCTCTACGAGCAATGGCAGAGGGGCGAGTTCGTTCCCTATGACACGGCGCAAGCTACCGAGGTCGTCGCCGCCATGAAGGCGATCACCCCCCGCTACGTTCGCATCCAGCGCATCCAGCGCGACATACCGGTGCAGCTGATCGAGGCCGGGGTGGACAAAGGGCATCTGCGGGAATTAGCCAGGGCGAGGATGAAGGAGTTGGGGACGAGGTGCCGCTGCATCCGCTGCCGCGAGGTGGGCCTGAACCGAATCCAGTTAGACTCCGCCGGCGACGTCGAGCTGAACCACCTGCCCTACCGTGCCTCTGGAGGCCGGGAGGACTTCATCTCCTTCGACCTAGTTGAGCAGGACGCCCTGGTCGGGTACGTAAGGCTCAGGATGCCTGGCGAGGGCATCGCGGCGCACGTGCGCGAGCTGAAGGTCTTCGGCCAGATGGCCCGGTTCGATCAGGAAGGCAAGGAATGGCAGCACAAGGGCTTCGGCAAGGAGCTGATGCTGCAGGCGGAGCGGACGGCGCTGGAGAACGGATATCAGGTGATGAAGGTGACCAGTGGTGTCGGAGTAAGACGCTACTACTCTTCCATCGGCTACGTCCGCGACGGCACGTACATGAGCAAGCAGCTCGCGCCCAATTAATTTCTTAACCTGCGTCATGCATCATTGGGCTGGGGTTCAGGTTGGCTTGTACAGCATGCGGTAAGGATACCAAGGCAGGGGTGCTTCTCTGCGCTGGATGCCTATCTGGACTATCGGACCCACTTGATCTTCTCTTTCGCCTCATCGACCCGACCGCGGACGCCCGCCTGCTCAAGATGCAGAGCGTGTCCATGCGGGTCTTTCCGACAAACGGACCAGCGCTCGGCTACAGCGCCAGCCTGGACGCGCCTTTGCGTCTGCCAGCATTAGTGGAGCACGAGAAGGTCGCGGCCTTCCCGTCCTTTGTCGACGAGTACCTGGCCGGCATTGGAATCGGCGCGCATCTGTTCGGGGACGAGCTGTTGCCCCGCCGGCCCTTCGTTTGGGAGCTGATAAAGCAGGTCGAGGACGTCGAGATCGCCAGCGAGGTCTGGGCGCGCGCCAGCCTGAGGATGGCCAACGTGCATATCCTCCTGGTGCGAGCTGCCTCCAGATTGGCGGTCGATGAGAGCTGGCTTACGCCTTTTCTCAAGAAGCATACTGGTTTGGCGCTCTCCCTTTCCAGCCGCTCGAAGGGCTATCCCAAGTTGAATCGGGTGGCCGCTTCCAACCTGCAGATGATGAACGCCTTCCTCGGCAACGCGGAGGAATCGATCGCCGAGCTGACGAAGCTCGAAACGGAAGTGGACGACGACTCCTACCAGATAACGATCAAGAAGGCGATGCTGCTGATGCATGTCGGCAAGGTCGAGCTGGCCAAGGAGGCATTGCAGAAGATCCCTGCATCGTTCAACGACCTGCGGGCGAGAAGGCTCAGGGCGCGATCGGAGGGGAGCAGATGAGCGAGGAGTCGTACGAATCACGCTTCGACGCGCGCATGATCGGCACGCTGAAGGGCCTGGACGATGACGCTTACAAGAATTTCGTCGTACATTTGCTGAGCAACATCGGCATGAAGGTCACGGCCGCAGCGATGGTCGATGCCGTGGCGTTCGTGGAGGGCGAGAGGGACGGGGGCAAGTACCTGGTCATGGCCTCCCGTCGGCCGGAGCACGCCAGCGCGGACGGGATCATGGTAGTCAAGGACAAGGCTCTTCTGGAGCGCCGTTCACCGGTGCTCATCCTCACTTCGGAAGGGGACGACGACACCAGGAGGGCGGCGGAGCGGTTCGAGGTCTCGCTCGCCGACCGAGGAAAACTGCTGCAGCTGATCAAGAAGTACGATCTGATGTCACCATTGCTCAAGGAGATCGACCGCAAGATACTGGAAAAGGATGGGACGCGCTATCTGCCAAGCATCGGCCGCTTCGACTCCTACTTCCAGGCCAGTGAGGACGCACTCAAGCATGAACGGTACCAGGACGCCATCGAGGAGCTTGGGAAAGCGCTCGAGCTCAAACCGGAGCACGACCTTTCCTGGAGGATGAAGGCCAGCGCTCATCTTGCCATCGGCGAGAACGAGGAAGCACTGGCGTCAATGCAGCACGCACTGGACAGCCGCTCGCACGACCCCAATTCCTGGTTTCTGTTCGGCACGATACTTCATCAGCTCGGTCGCTTCGAAGAGGAAATTAAGGCCTACGATTCAGCGTTGCGCTACGAGAAGCGAATGTACTCGGCCCTGCTGAACAAGGGAGCGACGTTGTTCCAGCTCGGTCGGAAGGAGGAGGCGCTGAAGGTCTATGACGACCTGCTCCGCCAATATCCTAAGGAGACGCGGCTCATCGAGAACCGCGGCTTGATATTGCATTCATTGGGTCGGAACGTAGAGGCGCTGGCCTCCTACGAGAGCGTCCACGCGCTTGATTCGAGCAGTATCGGGGCGATAGTGCACATCGCCGAGACGCTCTCCGAGCTGGGCAGGGTGGCCGAAGCGGTCAAGAGCTGGCAGGAGGCCGTGGCACTAGACCGAAAGCGCGCCGACCTCTGGATCGGATTGGCTGTCGCGCAAAGGTCGGCTGGCCTGCTGGACGAGGCGGGCAGGAGCTTCGGCATCGCCTCCACCCTCGACCCATCGCTGGCCATGGCCAGGGACGGCAAGGACACGGTGCTGGAGGCAGAGAGCATAGTTTCACCAGAGCCTCCCGAAGCGGGTCTGGAACAGCCCTTGATGGAGCGCTATCTGCAATCGGCGATACTGCTGCAGGCCATCGGCGAATCTGGAAAAGCGCTGAAGGACCTGGACCGGGCACTGGCGCTCGACTCCAGCGATCATCGGGTCTATCTTCTGCAGGCCAACATCCTCACCGACAAGGGCTGGCTCGCGGAAGCCATCACCGCGCTGGCCGAGGGCATCCGTCACGCTCCGGAGAAGGAGGCCCTGTTCCTCGATTTCGAGGCGATCAGCTATCGCCTGGGCCGTTACGAGGATTGCCTCAAACTCCTAGGCAACGTCGTCGATCAGCCCGAAGCGGAAGTGCGGCAGGCGCTGCTGCAATTGGAGCTGGGCCGGGCTAGCTCAGCTCAAAAAAGCAGTGCCGATAGAGGGAGCAGTCCCCTGATGGAGATGACCAAGGTTCTGGCCTCGATGAAGGAAAAGGACTATGAGCTGGCACTCGAACGGCTTCGCGCATTGTCCGGAAAAGAGGCGTCGTCCCCGCACGTACTCAACAGCCTCGGCGTCTGCCTGCGCTACTCCGGGCAGCTGGAGGAGGCGGAATCGGCGCTGCATCAGGCGCTCCAGATAGAGCCGATGTACGCGGACGCTTGGAGCAACCTGGGCTGCGTGCACTATCTGCGCGGCTCGTATGGGGAAGCGGAGATCTGCTTCCAGGAGGCGCTGCTACGCGACCATCGCCCCTATTACCATCTGAACCTGGCGATGTGCCGATTGGGGAGTGAGGACATCGACGGTGCGGACGAATCTGCCTCGCTGGCATTGAGGCTGGAGGAGAGCGCGGAAGCGCTCAACCTGCTTGGCATTATCGCGGAGAGGAGGAAGGAGAACGCCCGCGCCCTAGAGATATACGATGCGGCCTTGCGCTTGGCACCGGTGTTCAGGGATGCGCAGGCGAATCGCGATCGGGTAAGGGACCTGCTGAAGCGTTAGAAAATAGGAATCGATTGGAAGGCGTTTGCGTTAGTGGGTGATGCTCATTACCACGACGTCGCGGACCGCGTTCATCTCTGCGAACGGAAGGATCAATCTTCCCTGCGCGTCGGTGCGGAACAAACGGGTCTCGATCTCCTCTGCTGGAACGACCAAAACATGCTGAATGTCGCCCGTGGTGGAATCGATCACGAAGTTCTCGATCATGCCCAGAATCTGTCCGTCGTTGGTCATTACCGTTTTCCCTTTTAGCTCAGTGATGAACTTCCTCATGATCGATCCTCCCAGTATGTCTGGTAACTGCGATTATGAATGATTTGTCCATATTAGAATCTTTGGGCACCGTGATGCGCGCGGTTCGATTCACATATATTGTGGTATTAATCCGTACGACTGTTCTTAGAAATAAAGCATAAACAAAGAGAGGTTGAAGTATTGCTTCGCGTTTTTCGCGAATGGAGATTGATATGAGGTCCGAAGAGGAATGCGTCGAATACACATCGGAATGTTGGGAAAAGGGGTTCAATTGCGCCGAGTCCGCAATGAGAGGGGTCTGCTATGCGCAGGGGATAGAGCTCCCCGAGGTCGCGTTGAAGATGGCCACGCCATTCGGAGGGGGCATCGGTCGATCGGAAGACGTGTGTGGGGCAATGACCGGTAGCGTTCTTGGGATTGGTGCCTCCCTCGGAAGGACCGAAGCGAAGGAGAGCAAGTTTCTAAGTTACAAAGCGGCCAAGGAATTGAAAGGCCAATTCCAGGAACGATTCAATTCGACGCAATGCAAGGTCCTCAATAAAGGGGACTTCGAATCGCGTGAGCACGAGCGAAGGTGCAAGGAGTTCACGCTCGAATCGGTGAGGATAGCTTACCGTATCCTGAACAAGGGCTGAGGAGCCGATTCCAGTTCCGACTCTACCCTTTTTTTAGCGGCGTGCCGAATGATAAGTAATCGAGTCATCGAATCGGTACGTTTCCTTTTCCAAAAGACTTTTTAGTTGATGTGTCCAGGTCTTTCCTGGACAGCGGCGTCGGAATAATTCGACCACGTCGATCAGGTGTCAATTTCTCAATTCAGGCAAGCAGTGGAAAGCCCGAAATGACAATCTATATATACAATGTAATCATTTGGTGATTATGGTGCGTAGTATGACAAATATACCATTGACCGGGCAAGCGGGTATGGATGCGAGAATAATGGAGAATGAGGCGAGGGTCCGAGCTAGCGAGCGGCAATGGCGCGATCGGCAGGCTCTTACATCGAGCGAGAGGGACGTCAGGAAATATGCAAGTGTTCGGGGGAAGTGGCTAAAAGGGCTCAGCAGCGCACTTCTGCTGATCACTAGCGCGACCTGGGTGGCGTCAATCCTTGGAATGAGCGTTCCATCTTTCTTCGCGCTGCTTCTATTGCTAACGTTGACAGCGGAGGTTTTTATCGTTGTGTCACTTATTCCCACGGCGAAGATGGAAGGTTAGACCGACCATGACCGACGTGACGATCAGGGGGATAGACGACGACGTCTACGCACGCTTTGCCGCCGAAGCGAAGAAGCGAGGGATGGCAATCGGAGAATTGGCGACAGAGGTCATGCGCGAAATGGTGGACAGGGGGATATCCCCGAGCTACCGTCTAAAGGATCTGGACATGCTCAGCGTATCGAAGACCGACCTGGAATCGGTCGATGGCCCGGTCATCTTCTCGGACATCGAGCTCCTCAATTTCGAGGACGACGTCACTTGGCCGGTCTTCAACGAGCACGTGGAGGCAATCAGGGACGTGGAGATGATATCGCTCCCCAAGACGCTCTCAAAGTTCCAGGTGCTCACGAAATCCAAGGACGTGGAAGCGATCACGAATAGAAAATAGGAACGAACGTCAGCGGTACATCCCCAGGTCGTCCTTTCCGCTACGCACCTTCTGCAGCGCCTTGCCGATGTTCTCGTACTGCTTCATCGTGTCCTTGTCGACCGAGGCGGTGATGATCTTCAACGCCGATTCGAAGTGCCTCATCTCCACCTTGCTGGCGTCTTTGTTCTCCCTCAGGGCTATCATAGCTGCCTCGCGACAGAGATTCTCGAGATCGGCGCCGACGAACCCATCGGTGTGATTTGTAAGGACTTCCAAGTCCACGTTCACCAACGGCATCGATTTGGTATGCACCTTCAGGATGCTCAAGCGGGCGATCTCATCCGGCACCGGTATCAGCACCAATCGGTCGAATCTACCCGGTCTCAGCAGCGCCGGGTCCACGATGTCCGGCCGATTCGTTGCGGCGATCACCGTCACCTTCTCCAGCGTCTCCAATCCGTCCATGGAAGTGAGTAGTTGGTTAACGATGCGCTCCGTGACGTTAGTGTCCGAGCCACCGCCTCGTCGTGGCGCGATGGCGTCTATCTCGTCCAGGAAGACGACCGCCGGCGCTACCTGCTTGGCCTTCTTGAACGCCTGCCGCACTGCCTTCTCTGACTCGCCGACCCACTTGCTCATTATCTCTGGCCCTTTGATGGAAATGAAGTTGGCGTGGGATTCGTTCGCCACAGCCTTGGCCAATAGCGTCTTGCCAGCGCCCGGAGGTCCATACAGCAGCACTCCGCGCGCCGGCCTGATGCCCATGCGCTTGAACGCACCGGAGTTCTCCATCGGCATCTCGATCATCTCCTTGAGCTGTTGTTTGACATCTTCCAGCCCTCCCACGTCGTCCCAGGAGACCTTGGGTATCTCGACCAGCACCTCGCGCATGGCGCTCGGCTCCAGCTCTCTCAGCGCCCCCTCGAAATCGTCTGCTGTGACCCTTACCTTCTCCAGGATCTCGGTCGGGATCGGCTTGCCCAGGTCCAGATCGGGCACGAAACGAGCCAGGCATTTCATGGCCGCTTCTCTCGCCAGCGCCATCAGGTCGGCTCCGACGAAGCCGTGCGTCAGACTGGCAAGATGTTCCATCGAGACGTTCTCCTCCAAAGGCATGCCGCGGGTGTGGATCTCCAGTATCTCTCGCCTGCCCACCTGGGTCGGCACCCCGATCTCGATCTCCCGGTCGAAGCGTCCTGGGCGGCGGAGCGCAGGATCGATGGCGTCCTCGCGGTTGGTGGCGCCGATGACGATCACCTGCCCCCGGCCGGTCAGACCGTCCATCAAGCTCAGCAATTGTGCTACTACTCGGCGTTCCACCTCGCCGTGGACGTCCTCTCGTTTCGGAGCGATAGAATCGATCTCGTCGATGAAGACGATCGAGGGTGCCCCCTTCTCCGCCTCCTCGAACTTCTCCCTGAGCTTCTCCTCGCTCTGGCCATAGTACTTGGAAATGATCTCCGGACCTTGGATGGAGATGAAGTTAGCTCCAGCCTCGTTCGCCACCGCCTTGGCAATGAGCGTCTTGCCCGTTCCTGGCGGTCCATACAACAGCACGCCCTTCGGCGCGTCTATGCCGAGTCGGTCGAAGAGCTCCGGATGCTTCAGCGGCAGCTCGATCATCTCCCGGACGCGCTGCAGCTCCTCCTCCAGTCCGCCGATGTCATCATATGTGGTCGATGGCGAAATCGCATCCTTGCTCTCCACCGGCTCGGTCTTTACAGAAAGCTCGGTGTGATCGCCCACCATGACCACGCCAGTAGGTTGAGTTGAGATGACTATGAATGGTAAGAATCCGCCCATCAGGGCGATGTTGGGGATGATGATCTCGTCCCCCTTTACCAGAGGACGGTTCGTCAGCCCTTTCTTGAAGAGCTCTTCAACGCCAGTGCCGAAGCGGACGTGCTTCCCTTGGGGGATCTTCGGCGCCACCATCACCTTCATGGCCGGCTGCGGGTCTGCCTTGGTCACAGCCACCTTTTCACCTATGGACACGCCGGCGTTGGAGCGGATCATGCCGTCGATGCGGATGATCGCCTTGTTCTCATCTTCCTGCGCCGCCCGGAAGACCTTGGCGGCGGTGGAGCGCTTGCCGACGATCTCGATCACGTCGCCGACCTCCACGTTCAAATCCTTGCGCGTCTTGGCATCGATGCGTGCCCTGCCGAAGCCGACCTCGGACTGGTGATGCGCCCTAGCCACCCTCAACGTGATCGATTCCGCCATTTTCGCTCCCAGCAGGGCAACGGTTGGCGTTTCTATAAACCTTTGCCGCGGCTCATGGCCAGATTGATCTTGCGAAGTCTTAATCAGGCACGAGCGAGTTCGCGTTGACATGCGCTTCTCGCCCGAGTGCGTTCCCTGCCTGCTCAACCGCGTCATCTACCAGACGGAGCTGGTGGCACCGGAGAAGGTGGCCGAAGCGCTCAGCGCTAGTATGAGCATTCTTTCGCAGACCGATTGGTCGCACCGCAACTCCGCCGAGGTGGCGACAACGGTGCATCGCAAAGTCTACGAGATATCTGGCTCGAGCGACCCTTACAAGGATCTGAAGCAGCGCAGCGACGAGGCAGCTGAGACGATCTTCGAACGGATCGAGAGTTACGTGAATGAGAGCAAAGATTCGTTGGAAGCGGCGGCGCTGTGCTCGATCGCCGGCAACGTGCTCGATTTCGGCATCGACGTGGGATTCGAGAGGCCGGAGCAGCTGGGGCAGAAGTTCGATTCGCTAGTGAAGGAGGGCTTGGTGGTCAATGATTTGCCAGAAGCACGCAAGCTCCTCATGAAAGCGAAGAAGGTCGTCTATCTTCTGGACAACTGCGGCGAATCGGTGTTCGACCGATTGCTGGTCAAGGAGGTTAAGTCTCTCGGTCCAAAGGTCATCGGAGTGGTGAAGGGCGAGCCGATCCTAACGGACGTCACGATGGAGGACGCGCTCCGCGTTCATCTGGATCGTTCATTCGACGAGCTCATCAGCACCGAGGAGTTCGCTGTCGGCGTGGACCTGAGGCGCGCCGGAGAGCGTTTGAGAAAGGAGATCGATGAGGCTGACCTGATAATCGCCAAGGGAATGGCGAATCTTGAATCGTTATCGGACGAGGGGGTCCGGCCAGTGCTCTATCTGCTGCGAACGAAATGCGCCCCCGTTGCCCAGACTATCGGTTCGAGGCGGAATGCCAACGTGGCGAAATTGTTCGTTTGAAAAGGACTGGAATCTTCTTTCCACCCCGTTCGAGGCCTTTGTGAAGGCTCCCTGCCTCCCCTGTCAAACTTTTATATATCGAGGTGTCGGTCTTGACGCCAACCAGCAGGTGGACGATTTGATAAGCGGCGTGAGGGAGGCGGTGGTGCTCGCCGGCGGCGAGGGGACCAGGTTGCGCCCGTTGACCAACAATCGCCCCAAGCCTTTGCTCCCAGTCCTCGGTAGGCCGTGCATCGAGTACTCGTTGAGAGCGCTCTCCTCCGCCGGGATCGAGGTCATCGATCTGGCATGCGCGTACAAGGGAAAAGAGGTGGTCAACCAGCTGGGCGACGGGAAGGCCTTGGGCCTGAACATCGAGTATGCGTTCGAGGAGACGCCGATGGGGACCGCGGGGGCGGTCAAGCTGCTGGAGCGGAAGCTGCCCGAAGCCTTCGTGGTGGTGATGGGTGATACCTTGATGGACATCGATTTTGAGAAGGTCATCCTCTTCCATCAGGAGCATCAGGCCATGGTGACGATCGCCTTGACCGAGGTGAGCAACCCCTCCGAGTACGGCATAGTGGGGCTGGACCAGCGATCGCGGATCGTCCGCTTCAAAGAGAAGCCGGCTCCTGCCGAGGCCTTCTCCAACCTCATCAACGCCGGCGTCTACGTAATCCAGAGGGAGGCATTCCGCTATGTGCCAGAAGCCACCAAGTTCGATTTCTCCAAGAACCTCTTCCCCAAGTTGATGGAGCTGGGGCATCCTCTTTACGGGGTTAAGCTCCAGGGTATGTGGAAGGACATCGGTCGGCCCAGGGACCTCCTGGACGCCAACCTGCAGATGGCCGAGCGCCGTGGCAGCGAGAGGAGCTTCGAAGGTGTGGCGTCCGAAGGCATGGTATGCGCCTCCAGCTTCTCAGGGAAAGGAGCTTCGCTATTCGGCCCGGTCTACCTGGGTGAGAAGGTCTTCTTGGGCGAGGGAGCGGTCATTGTCTCTTCTGCCATCGGCAGCGGTTCGAGAATCGAGGGGGACGTCAAGGTGACCGATTCACTGCTGCTGGACTCCTGCTTGGCGATGAACGGCTCGAGAATAACCGGCTCGATCGTCGGCCAGGGCTGTAAGCTAGGCCCTGGGGTATCTTTGAGCAATTGCATCCTCGGGGACGGGGTCGCAGTCGACGGCCCGATCGAGCTCGAGGGCAAGACTCTAGACAGGTCGCCACCGTTCCCCTAAAATATCAAAAAGGAGTATCGCGGCACATGCGGTTTCGGGTCGATCGCTACGAGGCATTCCTCCTCATCTCCAGCTTCATCTGGGGGACCTCGTTCGCCGTTTCTAAGATCGCATTGGAACATATCGACCCGTTCTATCTTGCTCTATTGCGTTTCATCATCGGCGCCGAGCTGCTGCTGCTCGTGACCTTGATATTAAGGCGCTTCGACCTTAGGGTGTTCAAGGATCCGATCATCTGGATGATTGGGTTATTGAACGCGGTCGGCCAGTTCTTCCAGAACTTCGGGATGATGCAGACTAGCGCTACGAATACCGTGCTATTGGTGGACATCAATGTGATGTTCGTCGCCCTGATTGCCGCCGTGGTGCTGAAGGAATCGCTCACCCGTTACACGTTCTACGGTCTGGGTTTAGGCCTGTTCGGAGTAGTGGTGATCTCCACCGGGGGGAACTTCGAACAGGTCATGGATAGCAATTTCATCGGCAACATGATAGTGTTCCTCGGCGGTGTGATCTGGGCCTTCTATATCGTCTATCAGAAGAAGGCATTGGTCAAGAACACGGACATCTACATGACGTCGGCAGGGGCCATCGCCACCACCGCGATCTTCGGCGTCCCTATCGGCCTGATGCTGTCTGGGAGCATGGCGATCGACATGGAAGGTGCCATATCCGTTCTCTATTTGGGTGCTCTATGCACCGCAGGCGCTTTCCTGTTCTACATAGCCGGTCTAAAGGTCAAGGGAGCGACCGATTCGTCGATCATCCTGTTGTCTGAGATCGTCTTCGCGATGCTGTTCGCGTTCATCTTGGTGAGCGAGATCCCTACTGTTTTCACGGCCATTGGCGGTGTGTTCATCGTCGCTGCCATATCGATAATATCGATACAGCCGAACGGAAAAAAGAATGGAATCTAAGGTGTTTACTTTTGGAGCAGCTCTTGCGCCTTCTCCCTCTGGTCCACGCCCACTGCGACCTGGACCTCGCTGGTCTTGCTTCCGAGTATGAAAAGGCTCTCGATGTTGATGCCGGCCCTGGCTAGCTTTCTCGTCATCTTGGCCAACTCGCCTGGCTTGTCGGACATTGAGATGACCAGCACGTCGCGCTCCTGGTTCTCGATCCCATTTGCCTTGAGGATTGACCGGGCGCTGGCCTCGTCATCGGTGATGACGCGGATGATGGACTTCGGCCCGCCCAGGTCCGTGGAGATGCCGCGGACGTTGACTGCGTTCTTCGCCAAGACCTCAGTAAGCCTGGCCACTTCGCCCGGCTTGTTCTGCACGTAAATCTCGAACTGCTTGGTCGTCATCGCTGTTCTATTTGTCAGTGATATTAGAAAAGGCTTGCTGTGCCCTTTACTCCGATAGGAATCACGGTATCGGTTGATGCGGAGCCGTCCCCATGACTATGGCGATGGCGAAGATGGCCACGAGGATGAGAAGCCCTATGACCTGTGCCACCTTGCTAATCGCAAGCAGCTGGATCGAGGTGCCCAGCATCTTGCCGGCCACGCCGCACTGCTTCATGACCGAGAGGATTATGTCCGAGTTGAGCTTCGATTCGCCCCCGGCCCTTACCCCGAAAACGAATTGCGCCTCTTCCAATCGGATGTCGCGGGGGACGTGCTTCAACAGATCGAACAGCACCTTGAAGCCCTTCCTCTCGAACTTATGCCCATGCTTGGATATGATCTTTTGAGAGGTCTCGACGCGACCGCCGAAGAAGCCGCTCATAAGGTCCCGGGAGCGGGGTTGGCGACGCGTCCATAGATAGAATGCGGCCAGCTTGTTCGCCCCGCTCGAAGCGATCCTTCTGGAAATGGTGAGGGGCTCCTTGTTCACGCGCACCCCGATCACCAGGTCCGCTCCAGCGGAGACCTTGCTTATCAGGTCAGCTACCGACGCAGGCGGATGCTGGAAGTCCGCGTCCATGACGATGTAGAAATCGGTCTTGACGGAGGAAATGCCCTCCATCAGCGAAGCGGTAAGCCCCTTTTTCGAGGGGTCCCGTCGCATCAGCGTCAAGCGGCCATGCTCCTTTTGGAGCGCAAGGACAACTTCGACAGTCCCATCCGTCGAGCCGTCGTCGATGATGGATATCGAGATGCCCGGGTAGAGGCGAAACAACTCCTCCACTATGTTCGAGACGTTCTCTACCTCGTTGTAGGTAGGAAGAACAACAGTGAACTTAGCTAGGTCGTTTTCCCCCGATGCCATAACCCATCCCTAAGAAGAAACGACTCGTAGTATTTAGCAGTTATGGGATTTTTCGGAATTCGACGACGAAGAAAGAAATGACTGGTATGTCTAATCAATCCATCGAGCGGCGGAATTCACAGCCTATAATTAACCTAGTCGATGATGTGGGGCTTGAATGCCGACCGTTTCGATCGGGGTATGCGCCTTCAACGAAGAACGTAACATCCGCGCCTGCTTGGATTCGATCATGCAGCAGAGCACGAGATTCCCGATACAGGAGATACTGGTCGTCTCGAGCGGTAGCAACGACGGGACCGATGGCATCGTCAGGCAGTTCGAGGGACGAGATGGACGTTTTCGCTTGCTAAGGCAGGAAAGGAGAGAGGGCAAGAACTCGGCGATCAACGAGTTCTTGAAGCAGGCCAAAGGCGACATTCTCGTTCTGGTGAACGCCGACAATCGTCTGGACGAAGGTTCACTGCGGCATCTCTTAGAGCCGTTCGAGGACGAGGCGGTCGGCGTGAGCGGGGGGCATCCCGTCCCTGTCAATAACAAAGACAGCGCGATAGGGTTCGCCGTCCACATGCTCTGGGAAATGCATCATCGCATCTCGTTGGTCCATCCCAAGATAGGGGAGCTGATGGCCTTCCGCCGGTTGGATAAGGCGCTTCCCACCACCTCTCAGTCCGATGAGGACCTGATCAGGATAGGGCTGGAGAAGCGCGGTCTGCGCAGCATCTACGTCGCAGAAGCGGTCGTCTTCAACAAGGGCCCGACCACCGTCGCGGACTTCTGGGGGCAACGCACCCGCGTCAACATCGGCGAGAAGTACCTCAAGCGCTGGCTCGATTATCAAGTGCCGACCTGGAACCGGCGGCTGCTCTTCGCCGCGATGCTCGGCTTCTTAGGCGACAACGCCCGCCATCCGTTCGGATTGGCCATCGCCATCGGGTTGGAGGCGTTGGCCCGCATCTACTCCTCCTTGTACGTTACCCTAGACAAAGGAGATAGGGCGGTCTGGAATCAGGTATCGTCGACCAAGGACCTTGTAACTGAGAAGCGCTGAATTTTCATTTCCTCTTCAATATCCCATCGATCGCCTTGGCCAGTCCGAAACCCTTTCCGACCTTCACGCCCGGGCAGCCGATGCGCTTCGCCAGCTCCATGTCGTGGTCGTCGCTGTCGCCGATCACGTAAGAATCGAGGATGTCGATGTCGAACTCCTTCATAGCCTGCTCGATCATGCCTAGGTCCGGCTTGCGGCAATTGCATCCCGCTTCCGGTCGGTGAGGGCAATGGTAGATGGCGTCGAGGCGCGCTCCGCCCTTCGCCAGTTCCGACCTTAGCTTGTCATGGATCTTTTGCAGCATGTCTTCGTCGAAAAGGCCGCGGTCGATGCCCGATTGGTTGGTGACCACGATGACCAGATATCCTGCCTCATTGAGCCGCTTGATTGCCTGGCTCGCTCCATTCATCAGCTTCAGGTCCTCTGGGCGCGAGCAGTAGGGCACGTCCTTGGCCAATGTATCATCGCGGTCCACGAACACCGCCGGCCTGCCGAAGATCGCCTTCTCCACCAGTCCGCAGATGACGTGAGCGGCGGCCATGTAGCCCTCCTGGATGCGCGGGCTCCGGGAGGACGGGACGACGAGAGGGGCGTCGACAACGTCCTTCAGCTTGCCCGCTTTTCCCGTGAGACCGATGGTGATGGCCCCGATCGATCTAGCTTTTTCAACTGCCAGAAGCACGTTCTTGGAGTTGCCCGAGGTCGAGATCGCCATGACCGCGTCCCCTTGGTGAACGCTAGCCTCGACCTGGCGCTCGAATACCTTCTCGTATGAGTAATCGTTGCTTATAGCCGTCGCGGCCGACAGGTTCGTGAAGGCGATGGCGTTGAGCGCCTTTCTTTCCATGGCGTAACGCCCGGAGAACTCGGCGGCGATGTGCTGCGCGTCAGCTGCGCTTCCCCCGTTCCCGAACAGCACCAATTTCCTTCCCGCCCGGAACGTCTTGACCAGGATGCGGGCGATGCTCAGCAGCTGCTCGACGTCGATGCTCGCTATCGCATCGGCGCTCTCCTTGAGCTCCATCGAGACGAGTCGGCTCATGTCCGGTATCTCCAGGTCTGCAGTCCGTGCTTGTCGAAGTTGAAGTTGACGATCTGGGCGCCATGCCGCTGCAGCGAATCGGCCACCAGGTACTTGCGGTCGTACTCGCAGATGAAGAACATGTAGCCGCCGCCACCGGCGCCGGAAATCTTGCCGCCAATGGCGCCGTTCTGCTTGGCCGATTCGTAGATTGAGTCGATATAATCGTTCGTGATGTGGCCGGTGAACTTCTTCTTATGCAGCCAGCTCTCGTCCAGAAGCTCGCCGATCCGCCGGATGTCCCCTTTCATGAGCGCATCCTTGGTCTCGTAGGCCAATCGCTTCGCGTTGTCGAGCGCTTCGATGACCGAGCTCTCGGCCGCCTTCATCCCGATCCGCTGGTCCTCGATGATGTTGGCGCTATCCCTCGTCAGGCCGGTGTAGCAGAGAAGGAGATGGTAATGCAGTTCGTTGAGTATGTCGTTCTTGATGCGCAACGGCGTAACGATAGTATCGGTCTTCTTGAACTCCATGAAGTTGAAGCCGCCGAAGACCGCCGAATAATGGTCCTGCTTTCCGCCAGCGAAACCCAGCTCTTCCCGCTCGAGCTTGAAGGCCAGCTTAGCCATGTCGTACTGCGACAAAGGAACGTTCAGCCACTCCGATATCGCTCCGATCAGTGAGACCATGACCGTCGAGCTTCCGCCCAGGCCAGAGCCGGGCGGGACATCGCAATGCAGGAACATGTCGAAGCCCTGATCGACCTCGAAGTGGTTGAGCACCGCTTTGATTAGGTCCAAGTTCCCGTCGTAATGCAGCATGCGGCCGTCCGCCTTCCAATTCTCATCGCGGGCCATGTCCAGCGAACGTACCCTGATCTGCTTGTCGTCCCTAGGCGAGATGGTGCAATAGGAGTACATGCCGATGGTCGAGGAGAGGACCGTTCCACCATGCTCGTCAGCGTACGGAGCGATGTCTGTTCCACCCCCGGCGAAGCTGATGCGTAGTGGAGCTTTGCTTCGGATGACGCCCTCACTCATCCCCCCTCCTATCGCGGAAATGATATTTACAGAGTGGTGCTAGGTTCCTCGGGTGGTATGCGGAAGAATGGACACGGGAATATCAATAACGGTTCAGCAATCAGGCGGAGGTTTACGTCTGCGCTCAATGCATCTTTCGTACTCTTGAAGGTAGAGGTCGGCAATCTTGGACCAGGGGGAGATCTTATCCGAGAAGGGGCCGATTCTAACCTGGTCTTTGTGGTCTGAAATCTCCACAATCCGGTCCGCCACGGCTGCAGGGTCGGGTGGGAAGTCCACGCCGAAAACGCCAAGCTCACCGAGGAATTCCACCAGCGCCTCCTGTTTAGAGACCAGGCAAGGGGTACCGCAGGAGAGTGCCTCCGCTACGACCAGTCCGTACGCTTCGGCGCCGGAGAGGAGGACGAACAAACCTGCCTCCCGATATTCGTGGTTGATCTGGTCCTCGGTCAGGTCGCCCAGGAAGGCCACCTGTTCGGCCACCCCGATCCGATCCGCCAGCGAACGCAGCGCCATTTCATGCGGTCCCTGACCGACGACGTGGAGCTCGTATATCCTTCCCCTCGAGCGGAGTTCCTCCAGGGCGGTAATAATGGTGTCCACTCCCTTGTAGGCCATGAGCCGACCGACATAGAGCAGCCGGTCTGGGTGCCTCTTGACATCAATCTCGGGAAACTCCTTGATCCCGCTCGGTATCACGGTGATGCGGTCCTCCAGGCCTTTGAAGTCCCTGGTCAGGAGGGTCTTCTCGTGCTTCGAAACGCAGAAGATTCGTTCTGCCCGCCTCAGGACCAGAGCGCCCGATGGGTGGTAGGCCTTGAAGAGCAGATCGCGGAGCGGGGTATGCCCCTTGCCGTGATAGTGGCCGGAGAATACGTATGGAACCCCTCTAATCCTGAATAGCAGAGCGCCTTCCATTGACATGAGGATATGGTAGGAATGGACATGCACCACGTCGAAATCGCCCGGTCGGACGTTCGCGGTCAGGTACCTCCAGATCGAACGATTCACACCGGCCAGGAGCTTGGTGTCAAGGGGCAATCGGACCACTTTGACCCCGTTTATCGTCTCCTCCCCGCGCAGCTCACGGTCCATGCACACCACGGTGACCTCATGTCCCCGCTCCACGTAGTTCTCGGAAAGGAGCTTGACGGTCGTCTCCACGCCCCCGATGCGGGGATGATAGAACTTCGTAAGGACCAGTATCCGCATTCTATACTTGCCGAGAGTTATCGACATATCGCGCCTTCCTTCGAACCTCCTGAGCACCAAAACGCGCTCTTGATACTCATTGCTTACTGATTAATCCTATCGCCCAGATAATTGGATCCAAAGGTCTCTGGATAGCAAGAAGCGCTTCATGCATCAGCGGGCCATCAAGGCTAATGGCGTCGGTCTGCACATATATCCGCGGTTCTTCAGGAGAGACGTTCTGGAAAAGACTTAGGCCCCGATATCCGAAGAATTGCTTCCGAAGGTGTTTGTGTTCGACGACTCCATATTGTGCAACAAGCCGCGCTCCACATCATCCAGGACGGGAATGATTTCAGATACCATATACTCTATATCGAGGAGAGGGGCGCTTTCCTGCTGATAAGGCACAATCTGCATTTCGGACGGAACGTCAAGGTCATGAAGTCGATGATAGCGCGGTCCAGCTTCCAGCAGGCCAAGCCGTTCTTTGAGACGTTCTGGGACGCAGTAAAACATCGTTATCTTCTAATGTATTTGCTGAAGGAACTATCTTACCAGTTCGGATACAGATTCGGCTGATTTGTCAGGCCGCAAGATGTCAGCGATCTCTTGCCGCTCGTCTGAAACAAGTGGAGGAATTTCCAAAGATAATTATTTCATAAACGGTAGATGAACGGTCTTGTTTTGAGTGCTTGACGGGTGATGTCGATCAACATTAACGTCCCAAGCAAGCTCAAAGCTAATCCAGCCGCCCAGGACCACGACTCATCGATTAGTGGATGTCCCAAGCGGGTATCGCGCGTGAACGCCAAGCTGGTGAAGAAAGGCAGGTACAGAAGGAAAGTCTTCAGCAGCATCTTCCAATCGTCCACCGCCCAAATTAGCAATAGGGCTACTGGGAGGAGGTAATAGCCCACAAGGATGCGAGAGTAGAAGATCAGAAAGATGACCATGATAAGTAGCGTTCCCTGCCAGATCTCCAGGTTCCTCTTCTTCACCAGCCAAAATCCCCCGATCAGTCCGGCTAGCGCGACTCCCAACAAAACGGTTCCTGGTACATTCAACCCTCCCATACTGAGGAAATCCCAGATACTGATACCGGTCGCGGGCGTTGCGGAACCTCCCAAGAAATAATAGGTCGGGAAGGCAAGGAACTCATTGGGGGTTACGATGAGGAAAGGGAGCGAGATCGCGATGGAGACGGCGGAGATTATCCCCAAATGGATGAGCCGCTCGCGCCACCCCTTGGTCTTCAGGAACAATATCGGATAGAACAGGCCTGCAAAGACCTTGGTCCAAATACCTATGGCGACAGTCAGGGCGCTCACCCTGCCGCTCCCTCTCAATGCCAATATCACCGCCAGCAAGAAGAGGAACACCATGATCGACTCGTCCTGGATGCCGAACACCGATTCGATCACGCCGAACGGCGAAAGGAGGTAGACGATCGCTATCTGGAACGCCTTGAGGTCGTCCCACCTCCTCAGGCCGAAATAGAGCGCTAGAGCCGTCAATAACGTGAAGGCGGAGAAATAGATCTGATACGCGGCCACGGACCCGCCGAACAGTTGAGGGACGACGAAGAAGAAGGATATCAGCGGCGGCGCCTCGGATTGCACATCGCGATACAAGATCGG
>Ga0209777_10000129_pt1 | contig 125287 bp, 123 predicted proteins | sample FrelakmetHBP12HB_FD_187147 | JGI IMG/M metagenome (GOLD analysis project Ga0209777, IMG submission 187147) | Freshwater lake sediment microbial communities from the University of Notre Dame, USA, for methane emissions studies -HBP12 HB (SPAdes)... | ecosystem: Environmental > Aquatic >... | reverse complement strand
CAGGGTTTTGCTTTTTCAAAAGTGCCGCTTCCGGCACCTTTTCCAATATTTGCTTCCAAAGTGTTTTCAGTGATTCGAGCCGCCCCGCTGGATCCAGGTCGGCATAGGCGCGCAGGGTGGCCGAGGTGATCTGGACGATCTCCTCTGGTAGTTTATCGTTGCGGGCTTCGCCTTCCCACAGGTTTAAAACGTTAGCCAGACCGCCGATCACCGCCGTATTGGTATAACCGTTTTCATGTTCGAGACGGAAGAATTTACGCAGTTTTTCAATGGAAGATTGCATGAGAGTATTTTATCATGATGTGACAGGATGAATTCTTTCTAAAAAACGCCATCCAGGTTCTTAATAGTTCCAGGTCAATTATTGTTCGTTGACATATTAGAACATATGTACTATTATTCAAGTGCGGCAAGGGATGCGCACTGGCAGTGTTCGCGACATCCTCCCTGCAGGAGAAGAAGACCCTTGAGGTACAAGCTGCACAGCGCCATACCGCAGATATGAGTCTGCAGCGCTGGTTTGTGAACCTTCTTGCCGCGTTTTTTTTGCAAATTCACGATTGAAATTCTATGGGAGAAATTCCGCTTGAGGCTGGAAATTCGGGGAGCAATGAATTGTTTCTCTTTTATTCCTCCCTCCAATCGCGGCTTCCCGTTCTATCATCACTTATCTCGCCTCCTCCTCAGGAGGTCGATTGTACCCAGAGCTAAACAGGATTGGGGTGAAAAGCCATATCAGTCTGCTTTTGGACGCCATTGGCAGGTATAAAGGGATTTTGTACGAATAAATAAAAAGGAATGCTAAAAAAACCAGCCGGTCAGCATGCTGACCGGCTGGAATGTAAAAGTGTGTTTCACATCCGTCTTATGGTTGCGAGGCTACGAAATTGTTGAAATGGAATTCGGCGGAGGTACTGTCTTCATAGGTGGTGCCCATCAGGGCAACGTCACCGGAAACGAATGTGCTGTCATCCCCTTCGAACAAGGTAACCCCATTGACCTCGAAGATAAAATGATTGCCGTTACAGCTCACGAGGATGTGGTTGGTCGCACTGCCTTGATTGATGGCGGAGGAAGTCTGCCAATCGTCACCAGTCAGCAGGGTAGTAAAATTGCCGCCACTCGCCACATCTGCAGAATAATAACCATCGCCGCTGATACGGAAATAATAGCCCATATCGGCATCGGTGCCTGATTGCAGGCGACAGACCACGCCATACCCGGTATTGTTATTGCTCGGGCCGTTGACTTCCGTGGCGTCCACCTCAATGACTGCATCTGTCATCGTCCGGAAAGCCGCACCGTACATGTTGACCCCTTTTTTCGTCGTTTTCACGAAATAATACCCGTTGCCATAACCGACGCTTCCGGAGGCGTAGTCGCCGACTTCCCAGCCGCTGTTGGAGCTGCTGAAATTATCCTGGAAGAGGACGTTGCCTGTTGATGATGGTGGCGCCACTGGCGGTACCGTGGGCTGCACCACTGGTGGCACCGTGGGTTGCACGACGGGAGGCACATTCGTTGGCGTAGGCTGTGTCACGCTGTTGAAAGTACAGGCGAGAATGGCAAGCGCCAGGGTCAATACAGGGAAGATCATTTTCTTGTTCATAACAGGGCTCCTTGGAATATTTTGGATTGAAAATTATCGATTAAACAATTATAGCATTTATGACGTCAAAGGCAATGAATACATTCGTACTGATCCTTAAAGAATTAGCGGTTATTTTGGTCCGGACGGATTTTCTTCTCTCATTACCAGGCTGCGATCGTGTGAGGGGGAATGGTTTAACTCAACGGTTTGGCGATGTTTATGAGGCTGGTTGCGATCTGGCTTGCCTCAATGGGCGATGGCCGGTTTGATCTGAACCCATGTCTTACCGCTTTCAAGAAATTCTTGGCTCCCGTATTTGCTTCCTCCCCGTTTATTTGTGTACCCAGATCAACCCTTCAGGTCCCGCCGGGTAAATAAACAAAGATTGTTCTACTAATGTAGAAATACCGGACAAAAAGTCCAACGCGTATAACTGGTTGGCGGAACCTACAAGGAAAATACCTGATGAATCTGGCCGCCAGATGATTTGTTGGAAATCACCCCCCTTCATCCCATCGGGGAGGGTGAAAGAATTGGTTTGGGAGCCATTCGCCAGAAATAATTGGATATTATCCTTTATCGCGATCCAACCCGCATGGTTGGGCGCCACGCTGAAGAGATCTGCACTGGTTCCGGCAGGTGTCATTACCCCGTTCGTCGAGAGATAATATAAACTCAAATCGGTTTCATCTTTGGTTAAAAATAGCCGATCTGGTGCTGAACCAGTGCCGAGCATATCCTGATAAACTCCATAAATATGAGCCACATCAGGAACATGGACGCGGGTCGATGCCAGAGTTGCCAGGTTTATCAGCGATAGCCCGCTAATCCCACTCGCCCACGCATGTAAAGCGAGCCAGGACCCAGCCGGGTCGACTGCTATCCAGTCAAAAGAGCCATTCCAAATCATGGTTACATTACCGCTTTCAACATCGACCCGCTCCAGCCCGAAATTCCCTGGCCCATTCTGACTTTGCCATACCAGGAACGCGTGTGCATTGATCCAGGTCGGTTCGCCGGCGAGAGTGGAATTTTCTATCAATGTGCGGACGACCCTCCCATCACGCGAGGTCGCATAGACATTGTAGGTCATTCCTTCTCCGACTTGGTAACAGCTCCCATCCAGGATCCATTTCCCATCCGGCGACCAGTCGATCCATTGGACTTCCTCCGGGCCACTGCTCATCCGCTGAATGGTTCCGTCGGAGGCATTATAAAGATACAAGTCTGACGAAAGCCCGTCCATCTGGCCGGCGAAGGCCAGGTACGATCCATCCGGCGACCAGGCGATGGATTGGGCGATCCCGTTCACGAATGCGTCCTGCAAACTCTGTGCGCTGATATCCGGTATATCTAGTTGCTGGGCTGCCTGCGCAAAGTTGACGGGATAATCAACAGATAATAGGTGGGCAATAATCTGCGTGCTCCCGACCGGTGCCATGCCACCGAACAGGCTCATCAGGTTGAGCGTCAGGTCTGCTGAATTGGGTCCTACCTGGCCAAAAGCCGGCCCGGCAGATCCGGTATAGTATGCCAGCCAGAGCCCATCCGGTGAGACCATATTGGAAAGCAACCGGGGCGTAGAAAGATTGTTGTTCATCGGGAAAGGAAATGTCTTTTCCCCTTTTCCATCTGCGTCCATCAACACCAATTCTTGCCCGTTCCCCTGGTCGCGCACGTAGACCAGATACGGTCCTGCCGTAGTAAGCATTGACGCGACCGTTGCTTCTATAGATGTTTTACTGGTCGTTGGGACGTTTGTTGCTGGGATGGAGGTGGTTGGAATCGCGGGCGTGGGCGTGATCGAGGTTGGAACAGCAGGATTTGTGGGCGTCACTGACGCTGAGAAGGGACAGGCAAAGCCCAATATAACAAGGCTAATGAGCAAGAAGAAGTGATTGAGTTTCATCCCACGCCTCCAATTAGCGAGAAACGGATATATTGCATTCTCTTCAAAAACGGGTAAATCCAGGATCACTTCTGCTTTTGGATCTGTATTTCCCTCAAAGCCTAGACAAAATGGAATTGTCACGGCCTTCCCACTGTCCACATCTAGGTGACTGGCATAGGTCATCCAGACATCTCCAGGCTCATTTATTGCCATTATATCATTTTCTGAATCCTTTCCTAAAATTGGCGGTCAATTCGGTCTGGACAGATTCCCTGCCGTGCTGTAAAATGATGCGCCGTGAAATAGTATTAATATTTGGAGGAAGTAAGTGGCTAACATTAAGTCTCAAATCAAACGTAATCGTCAGAATGACAAGAAACGTCTGCGCAACCGCGTCTACCGCGGCGAAGCGCGCATTGCTGTCAAAAATGCCCGCAACACCATCGAGGAAGGCGCTCCTGAATCGAAAGCTGCTGTCCTGGAAGCCATCAGCTCCCTGGATAAGGCTGCCGAACAAGGCGTGATCCACAAGAATAACGCCGCCCGTCGCAAAAGCCGCCTGATGAAGGCCTTGGCCAAAATGGAACCGGCCACGGTCGAAGCCAAACCTGTGACAGTGGAACCGGTCGCGGAGGCCGAACCTGTAAAGAAGAAAGCTGCCTCGCGCCGTACGGCTGCCGTGAAAAAAGAGCCCAAGGTAGACGCTGCCGGAGAACCCAAGGTCGAACCTAAAAAGAAGACTGCTGCTAAAAAACCGGCTGTCAAAAAAACCGAGACTAAAAAACCAGCAGCTAAGAAAACAACCAGCCCTAAAAAGACTACCGCGAAGAAATAGTCCTGAGTTCGCGGCTTGCAAAAACCTTGAGCGGGAGCGCCCGGAACGATGGGGCTCCCGTTTCTTTATTCGAGGCTGTCCATTAAAAGTGGAACGATCGTTTTCATCAATGGCACCTCCAGTTCCGGCAAAACCAGCATTGTGCGCGCATTGCAGGGTTTACTCGAGGCACCTTATCTCGAAGCCGGTATCGATAAATTCATCATCGCCGGAGCTGGCAGCCGGAGCAGGTTTTATTAGGTATTCTGAACGTCTCACAAACCTTTAAGGTCTGGAATGATATAATTTCAGGTACGAGTGACTATGTTTCAAACTGAACAGCAAACCATCGAAGCCAGGATCAAAGCCTTCTGCATAGCCAATGGGCTTCTCCTGTCTGTCCTGGAGTGGAAACCGATTCCATTTAGCGGGGAGTGGGGCATGTCCACTTCCTTTTTTGCAGTCGCGGCGGCCGAGGCGCGCCTGGGTAAAAAAATCGTCGTTACCCAGCGCGCCCAGGAAATTGCCGAACAGGTGCAGAGACAGGTGAGCGCTGTACCCGGTCTCAGCCATGCCGAAGCGGTCAAGGGTTATCTCAACCTGTATTTCGATACGCAGGAATATACCCGCCGTGTTGTGGAGACCGTGCTGGACCAGAAAGATCGCTTCGGGTCTGGACCCGCCATTGGTCAGCGCGTGATGATCGAATTTTCCCACCCGAATACCCACAAGGCTTTCCATGTTGGGCATCTGCGCGGTACCATTTTAGGCGACGCCATCTGCCGTATCCTGGAATTTGCCGGGTATGACGTGGTGCGCGCCAACTACCCAGGCGATATGGGCCTGCATGTCATCAAGTGGCTATGGGGATACCTCAAGTTCCACAACGGCGAAGAGCCATCCGCTGATATCACCAAATGGATGGGCGAGGTCTATGCCGAGGCGTCGAAGCGGTTGGAAGAGGATCCTGACCTCGAGACCGAGGTTCGCAGCGTGTATACCCGCTGGGATAAGCGCGACCCACAGATCGTCGCCCTTTGGGAGCGGACCCGCGAGTGGTCACTGGAAGGTTTCCGCCAGATGTACGCCGCCCTCGACGTGCGTTTTGATGTCTACTATTTCAACAGCCAGGAAGAAAAACCCGGCAAGGAGATCGTCGAGGAGCTCGTCCGCCGCGGCATCGCCACGGACGAGAGGTCGCAGGGTGGGGCGGTGATCGTCAAAATCGACGAGGTGCTGGGTCTGGCCAAGGAACAGTTCCATACAGCGGTTGTTTTACGCTCAGACGGGACCGCCCTTTACGCCACCGAAGACCTGGCACTGGCTTTACATAAATTCAGCGATTATCCCGACCTGGCGAAGTCACTTTACCTGGTGGATGTACGCCAGAGCCTGCACTTTACCCAGATATTCAAGATCCTCGAAATCGCCGGGCACGAGCAGGCCAGGAAATCCGGGCATATCTCCTACGAATTGGTGACTCTGCCCGGTAACGTGGTCATGTCATCCCGTGAAGGGACGGTCGTGCTTCTAGAAGATTTACTGCGCGAAGCCACCACGCGCGCCAGGGCCGAAGCCCACAAGAAAAACCCCTCACTGACCGAGGCACAGCTCGAAAGTGTAGCAAAAGCCGTCGGGCTGGGTGCCCTCAAGTATCCCATGCTGGCGCGTGAAAATACGAAAATGGTCACCTTTGATTGGAAGACGGCACTGGATTTCAACGGACAGGCTTCACCTTATATTCAATATGCACACGTGCGCTGCAACTCGATCTTGCGGAAAGCTGGCGTTGATATCACCAATCTTCCCCCTTCGGCTTTCGATCATTCACTTGAACCTGCCGAAGTGGAATTAATTGACTGGCTCTCCCGTTTTCCGTCGGAGGTCCAGCGCGCGGCGGCCGAGTACAAGCCGCTTGCCATCGCCAACATTGCTTACAATATTGCCAAAGCGTTTGCCGGGTTCTACGATGCCTGCCCGGTCGTGCAGGCCAGTCCCGAGATCCGAGCGGCACGCCTGCGCATGGTCGCCGCGGTGAAGCAAACCTTGGCCAATTCATTGGCGCTTTTGGGCATCACAGCCCCAGAAGTGATGTGACGTAGCGGAGCAGTCCGCTGCGAAAGATCAGTAAATTTCTGTCTTCTTGCAGGATGCCCGCTCGGGCAGAGAACTTCCAGGGAAGCGCGGGAGGTTCTTGCCATTGTGAAATCTGCCAATGGATACAGCAAGCACAGACTGCTTTTTACTGAAATTCATCTTTTCTGAAGGAGATTTTGTATGTCCCCAACCCGTACTCTCATCATGGGCGCCGCCGGGCGCGACTTTCACAACTTCAATGTCTATTTCCGTGACAACAAGGACTATGAAGTGGTGGCTTTTACTGCGACCCAGATCCCCGACATCGAAGGCCGCACTTATCCGAAGCAACTGGCAGGGAAACTTTATCCCAAAGGCATTCCCATCTATGCCGAAACCGACCTGCTGAAACTCATCAAGGATTTGAAAGTGGAGCAGGTCATCTTTGCCTACTCGGATGTTCCACACGAAGTGGTCATGCACAAGGCTTCGATGGTGCTGGCTGCCGGAGCCGACTTCCGCCTGATGGGGGAGAACTCCACCCAGGTCAAGTCCACAAAGCCGGTCATATCGATCTGCGCAGTGCGTACCGGGGCGGGCAAGAGCCAGACAACTCGCCGTGTCTCGCTCATCCTGCGCAACATGGGCTTCAAGGTCGCTGCCATCCGTCATCCGATGCCCTACGGTGACCTGGTCAAGCAGGAAGTCCAGCGTTTCGCCACCTACGCCGACCTTGATAAGAACGAGTGCACCATCGAAGAGCGCGAGGAATACGAACCCCACATCGACAACGGCGTCATTGTCTATGCCGGAGTGGATTACGAGAAGATCCTGCGCGCCGCTGAGAAGGAAGTGGATATCATCCTTTGGGACGGAGGTAACAACGATTTCTCGTTCTATGTCTCGGACTTGAAGATCGTGGTCGCTGATCCGCACCGCCCCGGGCACGAGAGCGCCTACCATCCCGGCGAGGTCAACAGCCGTGATGCGGATGTGATCGTCATCAACAAGGTTGACACCGCCGACCCGCAGGCGGTCATCAAGATCCGCGAGAACCTGCGCCTGCTGAATCCGAAAGCCACCATCATCGAAGCTGCCTCTCCGCTTTTTGTCGACAATCCAGCCGCAATCCTGGGCAAGCGCGTCCTGATCATTGAGGACGGCCCCACCCTGACCCATGGTGAGATGGCTTACGGCGCTGGATTCGTGGCTGCCAAACGCTTCGGCGCCAAAGAGATCGTGGACCCGCGACCGTTCGCGGTCCGATCCATCGCCGAAACTTACAAGAAATACCCCAAGACCGGTCCCATCCTTCCGGCCATGGGCTACGGTGCGGCTCAGATGAAAGACCTGGAGGCCACCATCAAGAAAGCTGATGTGGATTTGGTCATCATTGGCACCCCGATCGACCTAACGCGGGTCATTAAGATCACCAAACCCTACCAGCGTGTACGCTATGAGCTGCAGGAGATCGGCCAGCCGACGCTGGAGGATATCCTCAAGGCAAAATTTGGGAAGAAGAGCAAGAAGAAATAAGTGAGGATTATCTTTAATGTTAAAAGTCCCGGACGAAGGCCTGGGACTTTTAACATTAGATAGCACACTAACTCTTTCCAGAGTTGTCTTCTTTTAGCGTTGAAGTTCCTCCTCGCTAATTGTCCCATAGGGGAAGGCTGGCTCTTGCTTTTGAATATCCTGCCTTGAATAAATCTTGATGTTATTGAAAGACACCTGATATAATTTTGACCTGGAGCGCAACTTAATGGATACCTCTTTAACTTATGATGTCATCATTGTTGGAGGCGGAATGGCCGGCCTTACGGCCGCCTCTTACCTTTCCAAAGCGGGTTTGAAGGTTCTGTTGTGCGAAAAGGAAAAGAAGACCGGGGGGCTGGTCAATTCGTTTAATTATAAGGGATTCGTTTTTGATGGGGGCATCCGGGGGATTGAAAATTCAGGGATTGTGTTTCCTATGCTCAGACAGCTGGGACTGGAAGTCGAATTTCTTGCGAATGGCGTATCCATTGGCATTGGAAAAGATGTGGTCGAGGTCGACTCAAAAGACAGTCTGAAAGCCTACCAGGAACTTTTGGGAAAATACTTTCCTGAAAATAAGCGGGATATTGCTGGCATTGTCCAGGAAGTCCGCAAAGTTATGGGGTACATGGATATCCTTTATGGCATTGATAATCCGCTATTCATGGATTTAACCAACCTGAAATATATATCCAGGACGATTCTTCCATGGGCAATGAAATACATACGAACTCTTCCAAAAATGACCAAACTATATCAGCCTGTAGATGAATACCTGTCCGGATTTTCCAAGAACCAGGCATTACTGGATATCATTGACCAGCATTTTTTTCAAAAGACCCCGGCATACTTTGCGTTAAGTTATTTCACCCTTTACCTGGATTACCGGTACCCCAGGGGAGGAACCGGAAGTTTTCCCCAGGCAATGGAGCGGTTCATCCTGGAAAATCACGGAGAAATAATAAAAGAAACAGAGATTACAAGCGTTGATCCCGGAAGGAATCAGGTGGCTGATTCCAATGGAAATCTATATCGATACAGGAAGCTGGTCTGGGCGGCGGATTTAAAGACCCTTTTCCGCATCACCAACCTGTCAACCTTGACGGACAGCAAAGTAGTCAGGAAGATCCAAGCAAGACAGAAAGCAATTTCAGGGAAAACCGGCGGAGATTCCGTTTTTACCCTTTATCTAACCATAAATTTAGACAAGGCGTATTTTGCAAAAATATCCAACGCTCACTTTTTCTATACCCCATCCATATCCGGACTATCCAATTCCAGTATAAATGGTTTGTTCGACCCTGACCGGAAGGACCTTAGAAGAATTATTGGTGATAAACAACGGATTGTGACCTGGCTAAAGCGATTCCTTGAGCTTAACACCTATGAAATATCCTGCCCCGTTCTCAGGGAGGGCAGCCTTGCCCCCGAAGGCAAAACAGGGCTTATCATCAGCGTGTTATTTGACTATTCCCTGGCGAAACATATCCAGGCAATGGGATGGCATGACGAGTTTAAGGAAATGATGACGAATGAGATAATTGATGTGCTGGATTCCAGTATTTACCCGGGACTCAGGGCGGCAGTCATTGACAGTTTTACTTCCACCCCACTGACCATTGAGAGGATCTCCGGGAACTCTGATGGTGCCATCACAGGCTGGGCATTCACCAATGATTACATCCCAGCAGTGAATAGACTTCCAAAAGTGGCAAGTTCTGTTCTGACGCCAATTCCAGACATATACCAGGCGGGACAATGGACATATAGTCCTTCCGGATTGCCGATTTCCATTCTGACCGGCAAATTGGCCGCGGATAAGGTTCTTAAGGACTTGCTGTAAGCCCGGTCATTTCCATGCTCAGATCCCATACCTTGCGGCCTTTCTCCCGGTCCAGGGCATTGGCCGCGGGTTTCTCATCGATGGTCAGGTGGAAAAAACGGCCGCTCACTTCTGCCAATTCGGGGGCGGCAGCCAGGTAGTACAGCGCTTCACCGGATATGAGCGGGTCTTTTAGCGTATGCCAGGTGACATTATGAAGGAACCACCTATACAAAGGTCCGTTGTTATTGCCAATATTGGTCTTCACATCCCCTGGGTGCATCGCGTTGATGGTAACTCTAGATCCCTTCAAGCGGTCAGCAAATTCCCAAGTGGTTAGCAGCTGCGCAACCTTGGAAGCGCCGTACCCCCGGAGTCCCATGTAATGCCGGTGTTCCCAATTCAGATCATCCAAATCCAGACCGCCGAACCTGTGACCTTCAGAATTCACCTGGATGATACGGGCGGGTGCGCTTTTCTTTAACCGCTCAAGAAGCAGGTAAGTAAGAAGAAACGGAGCGAGATGATTTACGCAGAAAACCGTTTCAAATCCAGCCTTGGTGGTCGTACGGGTGGTTGAATGCAGACCAGCTGAGTTGATCAGTACATCGATACGGGGGTAATCTTTGAGTAGGATATTCGCTGCTTTACGGACATCGTCCAGATCACTGAAATCTGATGTGATGATATCCACCCGGACATTGTATAGTGCCAGCACCTCCTTCCGGATGGTATCGGCTTTGTCTGGGTTCCGGCAGACCATGACGATTTGTGCGCCTCCACGGGCAAGACGTTTAATAGCTTCCAGTCCTACTCCTGAGGATGAACCGGATACCACACAGACCTTCCCCGCCATGGAAGCGGTAGTAGCCCTCTGGATTGCCCGTCTGTTTTTGATGAATATCAATTCATCAGGTAGTTCCCGCTTTGGCATGGGTTGCTCCTCTACCCGAAGTGCTTTCGCATGAATTTTCGATAGGCTTTTTTGAAATAGGGAATCCCATTGAAGATATCGCCCCACAGGTCAAAATAGTCGCGCTGGTGGATGATCCGACCGTCCGTGTGGATGGTGAGTTTTGTGCTCCCGTATACCGGAGTGCTGGGATATTTATTGAAAGACATGGTCATGATCCAGTCCATTAAAATGGTATTGGAATTCTGGGCTATGGAGAGGATTTCCATTTGCAGACTTTCGCAGCGCTTTGCCAAACGTGAGCACAGGGCGACAAATTCCTCCATCCCTTCGATGCGTTGGATGGGATCCTGGAAAACCACTTGCGGGTGATAATATGGATAAATATGGGACCAATCCGGTTTTCCATTGGTATTGTATGTTTTTGACCATAATTCCCTTACTTTATTGATATCCAGTGTCTTTAGCTGGCTTGTTTCATTATTTCCAACCGAAAAGGGGCTGGATAGTTCTTCCTTTGTTTCCATGAAACTCCTTTCAAATAACCTACCGCTTAACTGAGCTATTGAGGATGCGCAACGGAATGGACAAAGTCTTTCCATTATTTAACAATGAATGGTGATTTTCGTGGCACGACCTCTTGGTGATATTCCATGTATTGGATTATTATAACTTTTTTTATCTCCTTTATTACCCATGATTGCAGTTTTCTTCGATTTTCCGTCAGCAATTCCGGCAAGTACTGCGTTCTGGTCCGGCCAGTGTTCATGGAATTGAAATAAATGGTCAGGAACGACAGATAAACTAGAGGCTGGGTTCCTCACAGAAACCCGGCCTCTTTGTTACAATAGGGTCATGTTCATAGATCAAGCACAAATCCTCGTACAATCCGGCAAAGGTGGCGATGGCATGGTTCATTTCCATCGCGAGAAATATGTACCACGTGGTGGACCCGATGGTGGCGACGGTGGGCGCGGTGGTAACGTTATTCTTGAAGTACTTCCCACCCTCAACACGCTAGCTGCTTTCCGCCATACGACTCGTTATTCAGCGGAGGACGGCAAAGGCGGAGGAACCAATAACAAGTCTGGTAAATCTGCCGATGACCTTTTTGTGCTTGTCCCACCTGGCACGGTGGTCTACGACGCTGCTACCGGAGAGCTGATTGGCGACATGACCGCGCTTGACCAGCAATTGCAGGTCTGCAAGGGCGGGCGCGGCGGGCGTGGCAATCCCCACTTCAAGAGTTCCATCAACCAGATCCCCCGCACCGCTGAACGTGGTGAACCGGGTGAGGAGAAACGGTTGCGCCTTGAGCTCAAACTCATAGCTGACATCGGCATCGTTGGTGTACCCAACGCGGGAAAATCCACTTTGCTGTCTGTCCTGACCAATGCAAGGCCAAAAATTGCCGCTTATCCGTTCACGACCATTGAACCGAACCTGGGTGTGGCAGAAGTGGATGCTGACACGACTGTTGTTCTCGCCGACATCCCTGGCTTGGTGGAAGGGGCCGCACAAGGCGTAGGTCTGGGACATGATTTCCTGCGTCACATCCAGCGCACCCGGGTTCTGATCCACCTCCTGGATGGTCTCTCCGACGATCCGTTGGAGGATTTTGACCAAAGCAACACCGAACTGGGTCTCTTTGATCCGAACCTGCCAAAGAAGCCGCAGATCGTTGCCTTGAATAAAATTGACCAGCCCGAGGTCCTGGAGCGCTGGCCGAAGATCAAAAAGGAACTCAAGAAGCGCGGCATTGTTTCAATGGCGATCTCAGCCCTGGCACGGACCGATACACGCGCGTTGCTGCTCAAAGCTGCTGCCATCCTCGCCGAGACACCCACGCTGGAGGAAGTCGAACCACCCATGCCGGTCTACCGTCCTGTCGAAGACCCGCGCGCCTTCACTATCCTGCGCGAATCGGACGGCGGCTTTCGTGTCAAATCGGTATCCATCGAACGCGCGGCCGAAATGACCCCTTGGGACCAGTCCGGGTCGGTGCGACGCTTCCAGAAATTGATGGAACGTCTTGGCGTGGACAAAGCGCTCCGGGAAGCTGGCGCGCAGGAGGGGGATACCGTCTATATCGGGGAGTATGAGCTGGAGTATCGCGAGTAAATACCCTTCAGTTTTATCCATCCAACTCTCCTATGTTTAGTGTTCTTGACCGAGCTGTACTGGTGGAAGGCAAGTAATCTTAAAATTAAGGGAATTCAAACGGCCTCTGTTTTTCTGGAGGCCGTTCTTTTTTTACGCATTATTTTTCAATCCTTTGAAGTAGTGAAACCAAATTTGTCATACCTTCCGATATTGATGAACCTAGATAGACACCTGGCACCATTCCCTGCAACTCCGGGTGGACGATAAATGCCCGCCCGCCAAATCCGATGATAGGGTAACCGCCCACTTGGTTGATCCAATGCGGCCAATCTGCGAGCGCCCGCGCCGGTTCTACGCAGATGGCTACAAGTACAACTGCACTGGGATGAATATCGTCAATAAATTTTGCCAGGTCGTGGAAGGGTACGTTCTGGCCGAGATAGGCCACTGGCCAACCCTTACGGCGTAAAAGCACACCCAGCATCAGAAGACTCCCTTCGTGCAGTTCGCCTGGCGCGCAGGCAAGCACAATCGAGTCCCCAGATCTGGGGGTTGGACCGGTCACCATCCACATCAACAGGCGGTGACGCAGGTAATTGGTTGCCAGGTGCTCGGTGGCAATGGTGATGTGCCCCTGTTCCCAGGCTTCACCGATGGCATTCAATACCGGGCCTATGACCTCCAACGTCAGGTCTTCAGGGGAGTAAAACGCCAGCATCTCTCCCATTAATTGGTCAGCGAGCGGCAGGTTGTGGTGGAAGAGGGCGTCCAGAAGTGATTCACGCAGGGATGGGAAAGCGGTGCGGCTGGATTGAGACTTTTGACTTGCCTCCGATTCATTGGGTAGGAACAGGCGTCCATTCGTTTCAAGGGCGCGCGCCGCGATCACAGCCCGGCTGACAGTCAGTCCTGAATCCACTTGGGATTTGACCCAGCGCAAACGGGCGATGTCTTTTTCTGAATACAGGCGGTGCCCGCCAGCAGATCGTGCAGCGTCAGGGAATCCATAGCGCCTTTCCCAGGCATGGAGAGTTGCGATTGGAACTCCAGTGACGCGGGTAACTACGCCTATGTTATAGAGGGGTGAAGCTGAACCAGATTTATCCATTGATATTGTCTTTTCTTTTAACAATGATAATCTTACTTGTAATCGTTTATTTTGTCAAGTAAATCTATACAATAACTTGACAAATTATGTGCATTCTATTATAATATATCTAAATTGGACCAAAAAAGGAAAAATACAAGGAAATGGCATCTCTACCCAACCCCCTTGCGCAACCCCGATCTGTCAGGATTGCCCTGTGGGGAGGCATCGCTTTTAGTATTGCCTTCACTGGGCTCATTTGGTGGGCGGGACAGCGTCTTGCCTCCATCCCGCATCTGCTGGACCGGGGCGCAGCCTGGTATTACTGGAAACTGATCACCCCGACCTTCTGGTCTCATTTCACAGCCTGGATGTTTTATGTATTGCACCAGATTACACTCTGGAGTCTTATTTTTTATGCCCAGTCACGGGTCAAGAAATATAGCACGGGTCTGCATCTGGTTAACCTTGTTGCGCTGGGAGCCAATGTCTTTTTCATCCTTTTACACTTTGTCCAGACCCACCTCTGGTACGATGGGCTGGCGCAGGATGTTTCCATATTCTCATCCCAGGGTTCGGTCATCCTAATGCTGGTAGCGATCCTGCTTATGGAGAATAAGCGACGCGGACTTTTCTGGGGGAAAAAAGTTCCGCTGGGTAAACGTGTCATGTCTTTTGTGCGTAAGTACCACGGTTACCTTTTTGCATGGGCCATTGTTTATACTTTCTGGTATCATCCGATGGAGAATACCACCGGCCATCTGATCGGATTCTTCTATATGTTCCTGCTGTTGCTACAGGGCAGCTTGTTCCTGACCCGCATCCATATCAACAAATACTGGATGGTCGTTCAGGAAGTCACGGTAGCTGTACACGGCACGCTGGTGGCAATTATTCAGGGTAATGGCATCTGGCCGATGTTCGCTTTTGGTTTTGCTGGAATCTTCATCGTGACCCAGATGCATGGCCTCAATATACCACGCTGGCTGAAGTGGACCTTAACCGGATTGTTCGTCGGGGGTGCGCTGCTTGTCTATCCCAGCCGCGGTTGGGTGCAACTCAACGAGATTTTACGCATACCATTGATCGAGTATTTATTGGTCTTTGTCTTGGCTGGAGTGGTGGCATTCGGGATTTGGATCGCTGACCGCTTCCGCAAACAACCGGCAGCTGCAGTGGAATTGATCTCAGAAAAATAAGATAAAAAGGAATAAACATGAAAGAACTTGAAGGAAAAGTCACCGTCATCACCGGAGCCAGCCGCGGCCTGGGAAAGGCCATCGCCAACCTTTTCGCTCATGAAGGGGCAAAGGTGATACTCTCTGCTCGTTCGAAAAACGATATTGAACAAAATGCCTCCAGCCTGCGTGCGGAGGGGCTGGATGCTTTGGCCTTTGCCTGCGATGTCTCGGATCAGAAGCAAGTGGAGGATCTGGCGTTTTTTGCCATTAAGGAATATGGCGGCTTTGATATCTGGGTCAACAATGCGGGGACTGCCGGCCCGTATGGTGCGACCCTCGACCTTTCACCTGACCAGTTTCTGTCCGTGTTGCGGACCAATATATTTGGCAATTATTATGGTACGGCGACCGCCATGCGCCATTTCCTGCCGCGCAAGGCTGGCAAGCTCATTAACATCCTTGGTGCGGGTTCGAAGAAACCGGTCCCGAACCAGAACGCTTATGGCTCAACCAAAGCCTGGATCCGGGTCTTTACCCTGGCGCTGGCTTCTGAATACAAAGAAAGCGGCGTAGGGGTGTACACCCTCCAGCCCGGCCTGATGGATACCGATTTGCTGACCGAGATCGACACCTTCGAGAATCATGAGAAGCGCTTGCGCGGTTTCATGCCTTTCCTGATCCGCGCTGCCGGGAAGAAACCGGAAGTCGCGGCTCGCAAGGCTCTCTGGCTAGCCTCTTCTGCCACTGACGGCAAGACTGGCTTAGATATCAGAATCGGATCACAATTTAGCTTCCTGTTCGGGTTCCTGCGGGAAGGATTACGAAGCTTATTTCGCCTGCCTGCCCGGTCTGTAGATATGACTGTTAATATCATCCCCTCGTCTTTTAAACCTCTGGAAAAGTAGATACCCATATGAAAACTGCCCGTTTAATTAACATCTTTATTGTTGTATTCGTTGACCTGCTTGGCTTCAGCCTGATCCTGCCGCTTTTGCCATATTATGCTGAAAAATTTGGTGCAACACCGGCTGTCATCGGGCTGCTGACCGCTTCCTATGCAGCTGCTTCTCTTTTTGGTGCGCCATTAATGGGCCGCCTCTCAGACCGGTTTGGCCGCCGCCTGATCCTGTTGCTTAGTGTAGCCGGGACTTTTGTTGGCTTCCTATTACTGGCATTTGCAGAACCCCTTGGACACAGCCTGGCAAGCCTGGCTGCCTCGACCGCCATTAACGTCTTTGTGTTGGGCGTCTTATTCCTTAGCCGCAGTGTGGATGGGTTGACTGGAGGCAATATCACGGTGGCGCAGGCCTACATCTCTGACATAACAGATGAAAAGAACCGTGCCAAGGGGCTGGGTCTGATCGGTGCGGCCTTTGGGCTGGGTTTCATCATCGGACCCGCGGTTGGAGGTCTGCTCAGTAAATTTGGATATAGTGTTCCAGCATTGGTCGCTGCGGGACTCTCCTTCCTTAATCTGATCTCGATCTTCTTCTTCCTGCCCGAGTCGCTTTCAGAAGAACGCCGCTTAGACCTCCGCGAGCGGAAACGCCCTCCGTTCACGCTTAAGGCTTTGGTCAATGCACTTAACCGCCCCAAGGTTGGTCCGCTGCTGCATGTGCGGTTCTTCTTCGGACTGGCGTTTTCCATGTTCCAATCCATCTTTTCCTTGTACGCGGCGTATAAACTAAAACTGTCCTCACAGACCACCGGCTACGTGCTCGCCTATGTAGGTCTGCTTTCGGTAGTGGTTCAGGGCGTTGGGGTGGGCCTTGTGACCAAACGTTTCAGAGAAAATGCCATCATTATCACCAGCATGTGGTTGATGGTCTTTGGTCTTGCCGGTTGGGCAATTACTCCGAACCTACCGGTCCTGCTGGTCGTCATGCTACCCCTGTCCCTGGGTGGCGGAATGCTAAACACGATCATCAACAGTGCCATTACCAAGTCAGTCACCCGCGCAGAGATTGGCGGCACACTGGGAATCTCCACTTCATTGGAAAGTGTGACGCGCGTGATTGCCCCTTCGGCGGGTGGATTCCTGCTTCAAAACTTGGGCGCCTGGGCTCCCGGTGTTGTGAGTTCAGCCCTAATGCTCTGGGCCGTGTACTTTGCATATCGACGGATCATCCTGGTGAGAGTTCCCGTGGTTCCCCCCACTCCGGAGGTAGTCAATGGCTGAGAAGAAACGCACTCCTGCCTGGACCCGGATACTTCTGGCATCCATCGTCCTGCTGGTAATGCTCGCCCTCGCCTTCGTGATCTGGGGCTCAACCCCGGCCAAACCTATGCCCGAGGCGCTTACCGCACTCCAATCCGACCCCAGCGTGGCAATTGAGACTGGCAAATGGCTGGTCTTTACTCCCTTGGCTACTCCGCCGACAACCGGTTTTATTATTTATCCCGGCGGCCGCGTGGATTATCGTGCCTATGCTCCCGCTGCGCACCAGATCGCTGCCCAGGGCTACCTTGTGGTAATCGTCCACGTCCCGCTTAACCTGGCGGTCTTCAAACCGGCTGTGGCCGCGGATGTTATCGCTACTTACCCGGCGATCCAGCACTGGGCTGTGGGTGGGCACTCATTGGGAGGGTCCATGGCAGCCAATTTTGTCCATTCGCATCCGGGCAAGGTCCAGGGATTGGTCCTTTGGGCATCCTATCCTGCTCGAAGTGATGATCTATCTCTAAGTAGGGTTGAGGTCCTATCCATCTCCGGCACTCTCGATGGGCTGTCCACACCTGCCAAGATCAATGCATCTCATGAATTGCTCCCTGTTGGGACTGTTTTTGTTCCCATCGAAGGTGGCGACCACGCCCAGTTCGGTTGGTATGGTCCGCAAGCGGGCGATAATCTTGCAACAATATCGAGGGAAGAACAGCAAAATCAGATTGTCGGGGCAACGTTGGATTTTCTAGCTGGTTTGAAATAGGTGCAAAATGGATAAATTGGAACAATTCAAACGCCAACAATACATCAATCTCGAAATCTTCCGCAGGAATGGCGAGGGTATGAAGACCCCTGTCTGGTTCGTTCAGGATGGGGAGACGCTCTTCGTCCGGACCGTGGATGAATCGGGTAAAGTCAAACGCATCCGCAATAATGGTTATGTCAATGTGGCGTTATGCAAAGTGGATGGGGGATTGCTAAGTGAATGGATCCCGGCCCAGGCGCGTAGCGTGGCGGACCCTTCGGTAGATAAGAAAGTGGCCCGTTTGATCTATAAAAAATACAGCTTGATGGGCATCCTTCTTTCAATCAATTCCAGGTTGCGCCATGCCCACTATGCGATCTTGGAGATCAAATTAAGCGAATAGGAAAAAATAATGAAAAACACGTTCCGTCAGATTTCTGTAGTTGTCATTATTCTGGCTACGATTACCATCAACATCCTGGCCGATGCCCTGCCGATCAACGGGCTGAATACTGGCCGGATCTCGGATAATTTTCACGTTTATTTCGTCCCGGCTGGATATGTCTTTGCCATTTGGGGCCTGATCTACATGGGCCTGCTCGCCTACGCAATCTACCAGGCCCTGCCTGGGCAGAAAATTAACCCGCGCCTGCAGTCCACTGGTTGGTGGGTCGTTCTCGGCGGACTGGCCAACAGCGTATGGATCTTTCTGTGGCATTACCAACAATTCGTCGGGACGCTGGCTGCCATGCTGGTCCTCCTTGGCTCGCTTATTGCCGTATATCAGCGTCTCGGCATTGGGCGAATGAGAGTTTCGACCGGCGAGAACTGGTCTGTGCGCATCCCCTTCAGCGTCTACTTGGGTTGGATCACGGTTGCCACGGTTGCCAATGTGACCGATGTGTTAGACTATCTAAAATGGAATGCTTTTGGGATTGCTGCGCAAACCTGGTTCCTGGTAGTCCTGGTGGCTGTCCTTGTGATTTCAACCTTAATGAGCCTGAACCGCCATGACTTGGCCTATATTCTGGTCATCCTGTGGGCGCTGGTCGGGATTGCCTACAAGTTCTCTAATGAACCGCTCATCTGGATCGCCTCGTTGATCACAGGCCTGCTTGTGGGCCTTGTTTTTCTCTACAGCCTGATAAGATGGAAAACCACTCACAAGTAATCTATACATGGAAAAATTTTGGCGCAGCCTGCTTATTATTCTGACCGCCCTGATGCTTATTGTAACAGTGGGTCCATTTCTCGTCCCAGTCCCGCCACTTACGGATAATGTCCCTCCAGGACAATTGACAGATTCCGACACCCAGTTCATTGAGATCAATGGGCTTTCCGTCCACGTCAAGACGATGGGGCAGGGTGAGCCGGTCATCGTACTCTTGCATGGCTTTGGAGCCAGCCTGTTTTCCTGGCACGCTGTCATGGAACCATTAAGTAAGGATGGGATGGTCATTGCCTACGACCGTACTGCTTTCGGTCTCACTGAACGCCCATTGACCTGGACAGGCCAGAATCCCTACGGTCCGCAGGCCAGCGTGGACCAGCTGCTCGGTTTGCTGGACTTTTACAATGTTCAGAAAGCTGTCTTGGTTGGAAATTCTGCGGGTGGCACGGTCGCGATGCAGTTTTACCTCCAGCACCCCGACCGTGTCCAGGGACTTATCCTGGTGGATCCCGCGGTCTATGAAGGTGGCGGCGGACCATCCTGGCTGCGGCCATTCTACAATACACAACAGATGAATCATCTTGGCCCATTAATCGTCCGCTCAATCCAGACCAGTGGGATTCAGCTCCTCAAAACAGCCTGGTACGACCAATCAAAGATCACATCGGAGACAATGGCCGGTTATACCAAACCACTCCAGGTCGATAACTGGGATCGTGCCCTGTGGTATTTCACTGCCGCCAGCCAGCCATCCGGTCTGACGGCGCGTTTGAGCGAATTCAACTTACCGGTGCTGGTCATCACTGGTGATACCGATAAAATTATCCCAACCGCGGACTCGATCCGCCTGGCGGGCGCATTACCGAACGCCAAACTGATTATCATTCCGCTGGCAGGTCATGTCCCTCACGAGGAACAACCTGCCCTGTTCATGCAGGCCGTTAATGATTACCTGCACCGAATGTTGAATATTGGAAATTAATAATTTGACCTTCAATAGGTAAAGGAAATCAAAATGTCAAAAGTAGCCATCAACATCCCAGCACCGAATTTTGAACTAGCAGACTATACCGGCCAACCAGTCTCCCTTTCAGATTTCCGCGGTAAGAATGTATTACTTGTCTTCAACCGCGGTTTTATCTGACCATTCTGCCGCGCGCACATGGCGCAGTTGCGCCAAGATTTTGCAGAGTTTGAAGATCGGAACACGGTCATCCTGGTTGTTGGGCCAGAGGATGCTGTCGCTTTTGCAGGGTATTTTGGTGATAACTCCCTACCCTTCATTGGCCTGCCGGACCCAATTCATTCTGTATTAAAAACCTACGGACAGGAGATCAAACTGTTCAAATTTGGACGTATGCCCGCCCAGGTGCTCGTGGATCGAACCGGGACGGCCCGTTTTGTCCATTATGGCCATGATATGACCGATATCCCACAAAATGCTGAAATGCTGGCCTTAATTGATGAATTGAACGGTTAGTTGTTTTGTGCATATCTCATTCCGCAGATTGTCACTTTTAGGGCGCGGGAATGGCCAGGTGAGGCGATAATTGGAAGTGCCCTCGTCTAATGAAAGAGAACGGTTATGCAAAAGGATTATATCCAAGTTCCCGGAACAGTTGTTGAGGGTCATCGTGTTGCCTCGGGACCGTCAAAAGAGTACCCCTATAGCAGCCTGGAACGGCAAAAACCATTCTTCAAAGCAGGCGGCCTTGACCTGGATCGATTCTTCACCGGTACACTGAATATTTCCATCGCCCCGTTGAGGTTTGAAATGGTCGAACCGGTCTTTACCTTCCAGCAAATCGCCTGGACTGATCTGCACCCGCCCGAGGATTTTTCTTTTTCCCCATGTAGAGTAAGGATTCAGGGCAAGGAGTATGAAGGTTATGTCTATTATCCCCACCCAGAGACTAAGATTCGCGATTTCCAGAACCCGTCAGTAATCGAAGTGATCACAGATAAAATTCCAGGGATTCGGTATGGAACCCGCCTCAAACTGAGCCTTGACCTAAGGGCGATCCGGATCTATTCAGAATATGGGGATTATAAAAACTAGGCAACCCCCGGGAATTTTAGCGTACCAGAGGACCCGAAAAGGTTAAACGGTACAGGGGCGGCCCGAGGGTCGCCCCTGATCACGCTCCAGGAGAGGAGGGGGAAAGCTACTTGCGGTTGCGCAGGAAGGTCGGGATGTCCAGATCTTCGGTGTTGAAAGTCTGCGGGCGGAATTCAGTGCCGGGCTGGCCAGGCTGGGCTTCCACGCTGACCGATTCAAGTGGGCGGTTGGCGGGCTTGCCATCCATGCTGCGCGATGTCGGGTGGGCAATGCGGCGTGGCATGCCAGAACGCTCGAAGCCGGTGGCTATGACCGTCACGCGGATCTCGTCGGTCATATCCGGGTCGATTACCGCACCAAAGATCATATTCACATCCGGATGGGCGGTCTCACGGATCATGGCTGCGGCCTGGTTGACCTCGAACAGGGTCAAACTGGGACCGCCTGTTACGTTGAAGAGCACACCCTTGGCGCCATCGATTGTGATATCGAGGAGTTGACTGGAGATGGCCTGCTCGGCGGCCAGGCGGGCACGGTCTTCACCGGAGGCCTTACCAACTGCCATCAGCGCCGCACCGCCTTCCGACATGATGGTGCGCACGTCGGCAAAGTCGAGATTGATCAAACCAGGTACAGTGATCAATTCGGAGATACCCTGGATGCCTTGGCGCAGGACATCATCCGCCATCTTGAAGGAGTCATTCAGGCTGGCGCGCTTGTCCATGATCTGAAGCAACCGATCATTGGGGATGACGATGAGGGTGTCGGAATGTTCTTTGAGTTTTGCCATGCCGGTCTCGCACTGCTGCATCCGGCGGTTGCCCTCGAAGGTGAATGGCCGGGTGACCACACCAATGGTTAGCGCACCGACCTCGCGGCTGATCTGGGCCACGATGGGGGCAGCACCAGTGCCTGTTCCACCACCCAGGCCGGCCGTGATGAAGATCATATCTGCGCCTTTCAGCGCGTTATAAAGGTCTTCAGCGGATTCTTCGGCCGACTTGCGCCCAACCTCCGGGTTACCGCCCGCTCCAAGACCGCGCGTCAGCTTGTTGCCGATGCGTACTCGGGTGGGAGCCTTGGCCAGCATCAACGCCTGGGCGTCGGTGTTGATCGCAACAAACTCCACTCCCTGGATGCCTTCCTCGATCATCCGGTTGACGGCGTTGCTGCCGCCTCCGCCCACGCCTACTACTTTGATGCGGGCGAATGTTTCAGCTTGATTCTTTTTTGCGTCCATGTTACTACCTCCTGAAAAGTGAGAACGGTTGACGATACTTTTGGTGACGTGGCGATTTTGTTCGTCCGTCCGGTACTTACTACGGTAACAATCTCTTGAACCAATCCTTGACCGGATCCAGGTTCAATTGGACTTCTCTCTTTCCGCCGCGTTGTTTCCGTCCACGCGCAGAAGAAAGGTCATCTTCAGTCATCGCTGCTGCCCAGTGCAGCAGGCCAACGCTGGTAGAGTATGCGGGACTCTTCAACTGGTCAACCAGACCAACCAGGTTTTCAGGCTTGGCGGTACGGATTGGAAGTCCGAAAACCTTTGAAGCCAGTTGACGAATACCGGGTAGGGCACTTGTACCGCCTGTCAAAACCAGGCCAGCTGGCAACAAGCCATCATAACCAGAACGCTTGATCTCTTGCAGCGTTAATATGAAGATTTCCTCAACTCTGGCCTCAATGATGTGAGCCATATCCTGTCGGCTGATTTTCACCGGCTGGTCTTCACCGAAAGTGGGTACGTTGAAAGTTTCCTCGGCCCCGACTCCTGACTTCATTGCAAAACCATATTTCTTCTTGATCTCTTCAGCTTTAGTGAACGGAAGACGGAGGCCTGTGGCGATGTCGTTCGTGATATGGTTGCCACCCACAGCCAACACCATCGTATGCCAGACGTGACCATCCACATATAGGGCCAGATCGGTTGTCCCGCCACCGATATCGCAGACTGCCACACCCATCTGGCGTTCGTTGTCAGTCAGTACCACATCACCCGAAGCCAGCGGGTTGAGCACGAATTGCAATACTTCCACACCCGCTGCACTGACGCACTGGCGCAGGTTCTCGACTGTGGCCTGGGCGGCAGTGATGATATGGGCTTCCACTTCCAGCCGATATCCGCGCATGCCGAGCGGCATTGAAATACCATCCTGTCCATCCACTGTGAAGCCGCGCTGGATGACGTGGATGACCTCGCGGTTATGAGGAATGGCCACTGCCCGGGCTGCTTCAAGGGCACGCGCCACATCTACCTCATCAATTACCTCGTCGGAGATCCCCGCCACACCGCGGCTATTAATGGACGAGACATGCGCCCCGGCCAGGCTGACCATTGCACCGGTGATTTCCACGCCCGAGGTCTGCTCGGCCAAGCTCACCGATTTAGTGATCGCCTGGGCGGCTTCTGCCAGGTCCACAATGACACCCTTCTTGATGCCTGCCGAAGGCTCGATGCCCACACCCAGGATGCGGATGGTTTCTTCCTCGATCCGTCCAACCAGGGTGCAGACTTTGGTCGTTCCGACGTCAATTCCAACAACAATTTCGTCCATAGGGCCCTTGGGCTACTTATAGAATGGTGCGTTCAGGTATTCCACGCTGATGAGCGAGGGCTGAACGCCCTGGAGGGTGAGAGTATCCACGATGGCCTGGTAGACCATCATTTTCATTGGAATATCTTTTGTTGTTTGACCGAAATAGACGCTCCAGCCGCGCGGGTCTTTCCAACCCATGCCATATTGCGGGTCAAAGGTCATCGTCATCCCGGCTGGAACTACAGGAGCCAGCACGAGCATTGCATTGACCATTTCGGGGGCGATAAACTTCTGTTTGTAGATGGGAACCGCTGGATCCAGTTGGACCCCGGTGGGAGCCCCGGTGGCGCTTACCTGGAGTAGGGCTGGAACCTCGCCGCGCAGTGGAAAGGCTACGCCACTGGCATCGATCAAAGTTGTGTTTCCATTCTGTGACCAGACCATGACGGGCGTCCGTTCTTTTATATTCACAGAGATGCGACTGGGAAAGCTTATCCGGACTTTGACGGATTCCAGGTCAGGGAAAGCGGCGTACAGGTTGGTTTCTATCTGGGCTGGGACAGCACTGAAGATCGGCTTTCCGATCATACCGAGCATGGAATTGATTTCTGTCAGGCTCAGACGCTGGTTGCCGTGTAATTCCGCTGCCTTTACTGTAAAGGGGGATGCGGTCCACATGGTGAAGAGCATGAAACTCAGTACCAAAGTCATTGCTGCGGAGACCCAGCGGGGACCTAACTCAGGGATGTTCAAGACCGGAGCATGCACTTTGGTGTGACCAAGGGTGAAGGCGATATCGAAACCATTGCGATGGGATGCTTTTGTTGCCCGGCTGGGAGCGATACCTTGAGCTTGTCTAACGGTTCGGCGTACTACACGCCGCGGTTCGGCCGGCAAGTATACCGAGGCGGGATGGTATGCCTTTTGGGCGGTTTGTGTCGTCTTTTTCGGGGTTTTAACCGAAGGCGTTTTAGGTGTACGGCGCTGGCGTACAAAATTGGCGTGGGAAGTTTTCTGCAGGGAGGTCATGATGTTCTCCGTAAGGTGCGTTCAGTGTGGTCGCGGTCGTTCTTTCGTTCGATAGCCAGTTCGATCAAACGGTCAACGAGTTTGGTGTATGATAATCCGCTGGCTTCCCATAGCTTGGGGTACATGCTGATACTGGTAAAGCCAGGGATGGTGTTAAGTTCGTTCAAGTAGATCTCGCCGGTGACTTTTTCAACAAAGAAATCGACACGCGCCATTCCGGCACAATCAATGGCTTTGAAGGCAGTGACAGCCATTTGGCGGATCTTCTCGGTGGTCTCGGCAGGTAGGGGAGCCGGGATGAGCAAATCGGAAGTGCCATCCAAGTACTTGGATTCGTAAGAGTAGAACTCACGGCTTGGCAGGACTTCGCCAGGGACGGATGCCAGTGGGGTATCGTTACCCAACACGGAAACTTCGATCTCGTGGGCATTCAGGCCGCGCTCAACCAGCACGCGTCGATCAAAAGCTGCGGCTTCCAAAAGTCCCTCGCTCATATCAGCACGATTGTTGCACTTTGTAATACCAACCGAGGAACCCAGATTGGCGGGTTTGGCGAACAACGGATAAGGTCCAACTGCTTCGACCCGGCGGATGACGGTCTCGATATTCATCTCGATCTCGCTCCGAAGGACGATAACGGACTCTACAGTCGGTATGTCATTGGCACGCATCACATCCTTGAAGATGCCTTTATCCATGCCGACCGAGGAGCCGACCACCCCTGCGCCTACGTATGCCAGGTCAGCCAGTTCCAGCAACCCTTGAAGGGTTCCATCTTCGCCAAAAGTGCCGTGAAGAACGGGAAAAACCACGTCCACATCTGCAAGCGGTTCCAGCCTCCAGGTGGATCCTTCAGCCCGGATTTCCCAAATACGATTGTTATGCTGGTCGGGGATAATGATCACTTGTTTCAGGCTTTTATCATCCGTCTGTGATTTGTCCATTTCATCCAACACGTTTTCACCTACCAACCAGACACCATCCTTGGTAATGCCGATTTGAGTTATCTTATACTTCCCAGGGTCGAGTGCAGAAAGCACTGATCTGGCCGACATGAGGGAAACCTCGTGTTCACCGGACCGCCCACCAAAGAGAACTGCAATGCGGAGTTTCTTATCCATGCTTACCACTCACCGATTATTTCCACTTCAAGCTCAAGTTTTATACCGAATTTCTCAGAGACAGTATTTCTAGCCAAATCGATCAGCGCCCTCATGTCTTCGGCGCGCGTTTGTCCGTGGTTGATGAAAAAATTTGCGTGCTGTGTGCTGATCTCAGCGTTGCCTATCCGTCTGCCTTTCAAGCCGGCAGCTTCGATCAAACGGCCTGCCTTGTCGTCAGGCGGATTCTTGAACATTGAACCCATGCTGGCTCCGGGCGGCTGGGTGTTGCGCCGTCGCTCGGAAAATTGTTCCATTTTAGCCTGGATGGCTTGCGGGTTGCTGTGACTGAGGGCCAGTTCCACCGAAAGGATGAGGACAGGGGGGCGATCGCGTTTGAGCATGCTAGTGCGGTAGCCGTAATCCATCTTTTCCACCGGCCAGACCTGGCGTCCATCCTGGCGGTGGATCAACTCAAGCGAGATCAGGTTCCCGGCGATATCTTCGCCAAAAGCTCCGGCATTACCGTATACAGCTCCACCCAGCGACCCGGGAACGCTTGCGGCCCATTCGAATCCTGCCAATCCCAGCCGCGCTGCACGCTGGGCAATGTCATTGGTTGTAACTCCCGATTCGGCGTGAACGCTGGGCAGTTCGGATTGTGAGTCGAATTTTAATATTCGCGCCCTATTGATGATCACTACGCCACGAACACCTTTGTCGCTGACCAGCACATTCGAACCGCCACCGAGAAGCAGGTAGGGTACATCCATTTTCCATAATTTCTCTGCAGCCTCGGCCAGCTCGTCCGCTGACCGGACGAAGACCATCGCATCTGCCGGACCGCCAATGCGCGCCGCAGTATAGCTGGAGAGAGGAACATTCTCTTGCAGGCGGTCGCCAAAGGTGGAGCGTAGGTCGGAAAAGTTGGATGGTTGCATAAGGTTAGGGCAGCTATAGCTCGGTTTTGTATTTACCAGCAGAATTGTCACTCTGGTTATTTATTATCCTTTAGATAGGCAATCAGCCGCTTGACTGTGCCTTCCATCTCAGGGTTAAGTTTCTGTTGTCTTTGAGTGGAATTGCGCCATTCTTCTGGATCGGAAACAGGCACATCACCCAGCATAAGGCGCAGGGGCGGCAGGGACGTTACTTCGGTCTCGTACACATATTTCTTTTCAGCCATTACGAGCCTCCTTTAAATGGGTCAGCACATCGGTACTGATTTGGTCAGCATCTCCGGCTGAGAGCACCAACAGGGCATCCCCAGGGCGTAAATTCGAGATCAGATAATTGCTTGCTTCCGATAATCCGGCGATAAAATGCGCCGTGCGCGGCATGGCTTCCACAACCTGTTTTGATGAGTAATCTTGTTCAGCCTCACGGGCCGCATAGATTTCGGTTACGATCACCTCGTCAGCGTCGGTGAATGCGCTCGCGAATTGGTTGAACAAGGCCTGGGTGCGCGAGTAGGTGTGCGGTTGCCAGACAGCCCAGATGCGGCGTGAGGGATAGCGGGCGCGGGCAGCGGCGAGCGTTGCGATGATTTCAGTTGGATGATGCGCATAGTCGTCAATAATCAAGATGCCATTCACTTCGCCGCGCACCTCGAACCTGCGTCCGGTGCCGGTAAACTCACCCAGCGCCCCGGCTGCGTTGTCGAGATCCAAGCCTAGCAATTGCGCCACCGTCAGCGCTGCCAGGGCATTGCGGACGTTGTGCTTTCCAGGCACTTGGAGTTCAACCATGGCTGATTTGCCAAGCACAGAAGCGCTGAATGTTAAGCCGCTTTTTTCATTGGGAGCCAGCACGTTGGCGTAAACATCCAATGCCTGGCCGGCCTCGGTTGTGGGGTGCAGACCGTAAGGGATGACCGCTTTGCCAAGTTTTTCGGCTTTGCCCGACAGGTCGCGCGCCCCGGGATCTTCGGCGCATGCCACCAGGGAACCTCCTGCCGGAAGACGATACATGAATTCCACAAAGGCGGCCTGGTAATCAGACGGAGTGGGATAGCAATCGGGATGGTCGTACTCAATGTTGGTGACCACTTCGATGGTTGGTTTGAGACCCAGGAACATGCGGTCGTATTCGTCGGCTTCAATGACGAAGGCATTACCTTTACCGGCCCGGGCATTTACACCCAGGTTTATCAGTACACCGCCGACGATAAAAGTTGGATCCTGGCCTAATGCTGAGAGTATCCATGCAATCATCGAGGTGGTGGTGGTCTTGCCATGCGTTCCAGCTATGGCGATACCGGTCTTGCCATCCATCAGATGGCCGAGGAAGTCGCCTCGCTTCAGGACCGGGATTCTGAGGGCACGCGCAGCAGTCACTTCGGGGTTGTCGTCAGGGATGGCTGACGAGCGTACCACAAGGTCGGCGCCGCGGACGTTCTCCGGGCGGTGTCCGATATTGATAGCCACCCCGGCAGCCTGCAGGTCGCGCGTGAATGGCGATTCGGCGCGGTCAGACCCGCTCACCGTGTGTCCCATTTCGAGCAGGACACGGGCGATGGCTGAGAGTCCGGTACCACCAATGCCGATCAGATGGATGCGTGTCATAGTTTAGATGAACACCACAATCACGAACATAAATGCGACCACGACAGCAAAGTAAATGCCGGGGATGCCAAGCAGTTGGGGTGGCATATAATGGAGCATGGCCTCCGCCACCTTGGCGAGGTCTCCTGTAGGAGCGGTAATGAAGTTGGTAAACGGGTAACCGGCATTCGCCAGGTAGAACCAGATCGTTCCAGCAATCAAATATCCGTTCAAAGCACCGATGACAACTCCCAGAATTACATCCTGGAGTTTCTCGCGGTTCATCTTGGGCGCAAATCGGGAGATGTTGGGTGTCTGGTAACCAAAGAAAACCAGGAGGCCGAGAATGATGGAGCGCAGCCAAAAGTAAAGTACCTTGCTGTCTTTTTGAAGTACGTCGCGAATAAAAGGGACGTAATTCGAAAGCAGTGTGGTAAAAGTAAGTGCCAGGATAACGCTGAAGGAGACCACTATTTCCTTGGCCCAACCGCGCATGCCACCGATGATTGCGAAAAGGACCACATACATCCAGAAGACGAAAGTCAGGCTTATCATGGTCTCAGTTCCTCTCCTGGCAAAGAGCGAATAATTGGCGGTTGATCTCTGCGGCAGCCTCAGGGTGGGAAAGACGCTGCATGGCGGCGCGCATGGAAGCCATTTTCTGAGGCTGGCTGAGTAAATCGTTCACGGTTGGCAGGAGCTGGTCGGATAACTTGCCATCTTCAAGTAAAACTGCTGCCCCTTGGCGGACGAGGTTGTTGGCGTTCACTTTCTGGTAGCGCCACGAGTATGGATAGGGCACCAAAATAGCTGGCAGGCCAAAAAGCGGGTATTCGCCCAGAGTGGAGGCCCCAGCACGGGAGAGTGCCAGGTCAGCCGCGGCCAGGGCAGCGCCCATCTCCTCATGCAGATATGGGAAGGCGTGGTAACGGGCAGCCTGGGTCTTGTTGAGGTCTTTCGCTCTCGCATCTACAGTCGACCAGTCCAATTCACCGGTGATATGGATGACTTGGGCGCGTTCCAGCAGGGGGGAAAGGTTTGCCAGTATGGCAGCGTTGATTGAGCGTGCTCCCTTGCTCCCGCCAACGATCAGCAGGACGGGAGCTTCGTCGGTCAGGTTCAGGGTCTGGCGGGCTTTAGAACGTGTCCACTTCGCAAGCTTGGCACGGGTCGGGTAACCGGTCAGAACAAGACGCTCCTGGTGGCTGAAATAGCGGAATGAGTCCTGGGCGGTGACGGCAATCTTGTCGGCGAAGAGGGCCAGGGTCTTGAGTGCCAATCCCGGTTCAATGTCGGGGATATAGAGGACGGTTGGGATTCTCATTCCGGCCAGCGCCATTGGGACAGCTAGGTACCCACCGGTGAAGAACATCACATCTGGTTTAAAATCGTGCAGGATGCGCCGCGCTGCAAAGAAACCACGCACGAGCCTGAGAACATTACCGGGTAACGTTTTCAGGCCCACACCGTGGATTCCGGCAGCCGGGATGGTCTTAAACGGCACATTGGCCCGCGCTACCAACCGGGCTTCCATCCCGCCTTCTCCACCCACCCAGAGAACCTCGGCTTTATTTTGCATGGTTTGCAGGACGGCGAGTGCGGGATACACTCCGCCGCCGGTCCCTCCGGCGCAAATCAACAGACGCACTGTACGTTTTCCTTTCTCCGCTTCCCGGGGTAGACCCAGGCCCAGCACGGAGCGGGGCGGTCTTTCCGGATTGGCGGGAGATATTGAGAAGAATGCCAATGGCTGCCAGTGTTGAAATCAGGTTCGAGCCACCCGCGCTGACAAAAGGCAGGGTATTGCCTGCAAAAGGCAGCAAGCCCACCATGACAGCCATATTGATGATGGCTTCGATGACGATCCAGAAGGTCAACCCAGCAGCCAGCATGGAGCCGAGTGAATCGGGTGCCCGACCGGCGATCTTTAGACCGCGCCAGGCCAGGACGGCATACAGGCTGGCTAACCCGAACGCACCGAACAGGCCCAGTTCTTCGACGATAACTGCGAAAACGCTATCGGTGGCTGCAAAGGGAAGACCGATTAATTTTGTTGTTGCCCGACCTATCCCTACGCCAAATAATTTGCCTTTGTAAATTGATTCCAAAGACCAAAGAACATGGCTGCTGGATTTCAAAGGGTCTTGCAATCCGGCTGTGTATGAGCTGATGCGCGATTTACCGGTGGAACTGAACTGCACCACCAGCCATCCAGCTGCCAGCGCCACGGCGCAGAACAGGATGATCTGACGCATTTCCCCGTCGGCAAGGTAGAACAACAGCCCGCCCAGGATGAATATGGTCACCGCTGCGCTCAGGTCGGGCTGGAGGAAGATCAGACCACCAATCCCACCCAGGATCAAAGCCAGCGGGATCAATCCCAGATGGATATCGTGCAAATGCTCGCGTTTACTGTACAACCAGACCGATAAATAGATAATGGTTGCCAACTTAGCCAATTCAGAAGGCTGGACCGAGCCGCCAGAGACTGTGCGAACTGCGTTATTGCGGACATCGTTGATGATCAAAACGGCAATCAAACCGAAAACCGTCAGGCCCATCAACGGTACAGAAAGCTTTCGCCAGATATGGTAATCAACGCGGGAGAGGACGAATGCAGCCAGTGTCCCGATGCCCATCCACAACAACTGCTTTTCGAAAATATAATAAGCTGATCCGTAAGTCCACAGGGAAAAATCGGGACTGGCTGAATACAGCATCAGCAAGCCAAATACTGCCAGGGCTATGGTGACTGCCACAAGGATCAAGTCACCATTGGAAGCGCGGTTGCGACGGGAAGTTACCGCAGCATATCGGGCAGATTGTTTTACGAAAGTTCCGATACCCATTTTCGAAAAGCCTCTCCACGTTCTTCGAAGTCACGGAATTGGTCAAAGCTGGTGCCGCCCGGCGACAGCAGGACAACATCGCCAGGCTCAGCCACACGGGCTGCAGCCGCAACGGCCTCTTGCAGGCCCTTGCAGCGATCCACTGTTTTCTGGATCGGACCGTGGGCTTGTTCCAGAACCGTGGCGATTTTCTCCGCCGCCTCACCGAAGAGAATTACGCGCTCCACACGTTCATGCACCAGGGCTGCCAGTTCTTCCCAGGGCAGGTTTTTATCCCGCCCGCCCAGCAGTAGAATGATTGGTTCGGTAAAGGAACGGATAGCTGCCATCGTCCGTTCGGGGGCAGTGGCGATGGAGTCGTTGTACCATTTGGCTCCTTTCCATTCTTGTACTAATTCCAGCCTGTGGGCCACTCCGCGGAAATCCTCGGCGGCTTCCAGCATAGCGTCCAGCGGGAGGCCTGCAGCGTAACCGATGGCAAAGGCCGCCAGCGCATTCATCACGTTGTGGTCGCCGCGCAGTTGGATCTGGTTGCGACGGAGGAGGGGGATCTCCACACCGCGTTCGCGCAAGTGTAGGATGCCGTCTGCCAAGAAACTCCCATCCTGTTCGCCTGGAATGTTCCCAAAACCAAAAGAAATAAATCGGCCGTTCACCTTGCTGCGCAAATTCCAGGAACCTGGGTCTTCCCGGCATAAAACGGCTGTGTCGCCAGTTGCCTGGAAATTCAGGATGCGCTCTTTAGCACCGGTATAGGCTTCCATAGTTCCATGCCGGTCGAGGTGATTGGGTGTGATATTCAAGACCACCGCAACATTCGGTGAAAGGGACATCTGCTCCAACTGGAAACTGGAAATTTCTAAAACAGCCAGATCGTCTGGTTTCATCTCGTCCGCGTGGTTAAGCAGTGGGTCGCCGGTGTTACCGCCGACGTGTGCCTTGTCACCGAAGGCGATTTTTGCCATCTGTCCGACCAGCGTGGTGGTGGTAGTCTTCCCTGCAGAACCGGTAATCCCAATTGTCCGGCAGGGGACTATTTCCATGAAAATCTGTGTATCGTTGGTCAACGGGATACCGCGCCGGAGGGCCTCAACGATGATGGGGTTATCGAGTGGCACACCGCCGGAGAGGCAGACAATATCTGTCGTATCAAGAATCTCAACCGGATGGCTGCCCAGCACCCAGGTTACGGGCGTATCGGACAGCGCGGAACGAGCGGCAGCCATCTGCTCGGAAGGGCAGCGGTCGTTCACGGTCACGCGGGCGCCGTGACCCGCCAGCCAGCGCGCTGCCGCCTGTCCCTGTCGGGCGCCTCCGAGAATGGTTACGCTTCTGCCGTTCCAGTCCGTTTTCATGCCTTTACACCAGTACCAATCCAACACCCAGCATGGCACCCAGCAGGCCAATCAGCCAAAAACGTTGAACGATCTGCATCTCTGACCAGCCAAGTAGTTCAAAATGCAAATGGAGCGGTGCCATTTTGAAGAACCGCCGTCCGTGGGTGGCCTTGAAATAGACAATCTGGATTACGTCACTCAGCGCCTCGCTGACCGGGATGACGGCGATGATGGGTAAAACAGCCCATTGACCGGTCATCAGAGCGATGACAGCGATGGTGGCACCAAGCGAAAGTGCTCCGGTATCACCCATTATTAATTGTGCCGGGTGGACGTTGAACCACAAGAACCCAAATAATGCACCGACCATGGTGAAACAGAAACGGGCGATAAATACCTGTCCCTGCATCAGGGCTACACCGCCGTATGAGGCGAAAATGGTGGCCGCGATCAGCCCAGCCAGCCCATCCAACCCGTCAGTAAAATTGACCGCATTCGACATTGCGACAATCACGAAACCGGCAAGCGGAATGTATAGCCAGCCCAGTTCGATTTCGAAATTGATACCCGGGATATAAAGATCAGGAACACCCAGGATGTATCTCAACACAGCTGCCAGGCCCAACGCAAGCACGATTTGGGCGATGAGTTTGGTGCGGATGCGCATTCCCTGGCCCTTACGCTTACCGCGGATCCCTTCCCAATCATCCAGGGAACCCAGGATGCCATAACCCACCATGGCTGCCAGTGGGACCAGTACCGATCTTCCGAGTACCCTCATACCGACTAGGCTGGCTCCGTTAAGCATCACAGTGATAAGTGCCACCGGCAGGATGATCATCACTCCACCCATGGTGGGAGTACCCATCTTGACCATGTGCGTTCCTGGCTCTTCGATGCGGATAATCTTCCCAACCTTGAAATGGCGCAGGATACGCAGCAATGGACCGCCCCAAATGACAGTCATCATGAAGGCCAGCCCAGCCAGGCTAAGCGCCAGAGCAGAATTATTCATTCGGGATCCTCCAAGGCGGTAACGATGTGGTCCATGCGAATGCTGTGCGAGCCTTTGATCAGGACCACGTCTTCCTTGGTGAGCGATTTTCGAAGGTGGGTGATGGCTTCATCGTGATTCTCGAATTCAGCGATTTTTTTGGACGCCAACCCTGCCCGTCGCGCTGCGGTGGCGATGATGTGCCCGCGTTTTCCCACTGTGACCAGCGAATCGGCCACTTCAGCGGCACGCACACCCACCATCTCATGTCCCTGTTTTTCATATTGCCCGAGTTCAAGCATGTCCCCCAGCACCGCCACCTTGTGACCTCCAAGTTCGGCTAGGAGGTTAAGCGCCGCCAGCATCGACTCAGGCGATGCGTTATAAGTGTCGTCGAGCAGCAGTGCTCCGTTCTCCGTGCGAACGGCTGTCAGACGCAGTTGGGTAAGTCCCTGCCGCAGGCCGTTCATGATTTCCTGCCAGGTCAGGCCATCTGCAAGCCCCACTGCTGCTGCACGCAATGCCGTGTGGACTGAATGCTGTCCAATCATGGGGATGCGTACATGCAGGGTTTCGTGCTGATAATGCAGGCGGAAGCGGATGCCCTCCAAGCCAAGGCCTTCCACTTCGTCAGCCCACAGATCGGCTGCAGGGTCGAGACCATAGAAAAAAACGCTGGCTATGGTGAGTTCAGCCATTTTTCGGACCCATTGGTCATCCAGGTTGAGTATGGCGACCCCGTTGGCAGGGAGGGCTTTTACCAGTTCGGCTTTACCACGGAAAATATCTTCCTGTGAACCGGCCCGTTCAGCGTGGACTGTGCCAATGTTGGTGACCACACCAATTTCTGGAAGGGCGATGTCGCAAAGAAAGGCGATTTCTCCGGGGACGTAGAATCCCATTTCCAGTACAGCCCTTTCGTAGCCCTTTCCAAGTTTTAGGATGGTAAGGGGTAGGCCGATCTCGTTATTCATATTACCGGGGCTTTTTAATGTGGTGTAACGCTGGTCAAGAACCTCAGCGATGACTTCTTTCGTGGTGGATTTCCCCACGCTGCCGGTGATGCCGATCACGCGCAAGTCCAGTTTACGACGCCAGAAATGAGCGATCTGCTGGAGGGCGGTAACCGTATTCTCTACAAGCAGGCAAAGCGGTGTATCCAGGTTGGCCTGCAGATCCGGGAACTGACCCGGAGCCAGTCGCACGGTCCGGAAGGAGCCTGAAATTTCATGCTGGATTAATGCAAGAGAAGCCCCGCGATGGAAAGCGTCGCCGACGAAGTCGTGCCCGTCCACGCGCTCTCCGGGGATGGCGACAAATAACGAGCCGGGGATGACCTGGCGCGAGTCGATCGCTGCTTCGGTAATCACCGATTCGAGCGGCGGGCGGTTATTCGTCAGAGCTTCGACTGCATCAGCCAGCGTTAGCATAAAACCTCATCGTCCTACCATCTGCATTCGGACGGCATCTGGTGGGATATCCATCAGGACAATTAATTTCTCGACGACCTTTTTAAAAATCGGAGCGGCTACTACGGAGGCGGCCTTGTTGCTCTGCGGTTTTTCGAGCCAGACGTAGACGATGAAGCGGGGATCGTCTACTGGTCCCCAACCAATAAAAGACGCGTTGATGTTACTCTGGTCGTATCCCCCTCCCGGGATCGGAATTTGCGCTGTGCCAGTTTTTCCGGCAATGCGGTAACCGGGAATAATTGCAGTGGAAGATTCGATCTCCAATCCATTAGCCAGCATATCGCTGAGAGTGTGAGCGGTATTGGCCGAAACGGGAGTGCCGACGATTTGGGTTTTGGTATTGACCTGTTTGCCATCCTGGATCCTGGCGTACAGCACGTGTGGATATACCATCTTGCCATCATTGGCAAGTGCTGATGCAGCCATTACCATCTGGATGGGGGTTACAGAGACACCCTGGCCGAAGGCATTCGTACCCAGATCTACAGGACCCCAGTCGCTATCGCCGGGGAGTTTCAAACGTCCTGATGTTTCCTGAGCCAGGTCAATGCCAGTGGCATGACCAAGGCCAAAGCGCTGCAGGTACGAGTAGAAACTGGCGTTACCCATCAACCTGTCAGATATATATGCCAGGCAGACGTTAAGCGAATGCGCCAGGCAGCCGGTCGTATCCTGATTACCCCATGCACCGCCATCCCAGTTGTAAATATCAAATCCACCAACCCTGATGGATACCGGGACGAAAATGGTCGTTTCGGGCGTGACGACGCCGCTATCCAAGGCGCCGGCCATGGTCAGGATTTTTGCGACTGAGCCGGGCTCATAAGACTGGCTGATGGCCCGGTTGAATGGAGTCTCTCCGGGAAAGACCGTTGAAATGCTCCGGTAATCATTCAGGTTCAGGCGGGGTGTCGAAGACATGGCCAAGATTTCGCCGGTGCGTGGGTCCATAACAAGAATCGTTCCGGAGGATGCGCCGGTATTCACTAATGCCTGGTCCAGGATGTTTTCGACGGCAGCCTGAATTTCACGGTCAATGGTCAGTATGATGGTCTGACCAGGGGGGATGGTGGGGTATTCGGTAGCGCGCCGTGGGTCGGCGGGGACTGCCAACCGGACGGGGATGCCTGCCAGGATGTTATCGTATTTTTCTTCGATTCCCAAATAGCCATGATTATCTTCCGTTACGAAACCTAGTACATTGGAAGCCAGATCGTTTTCTGGGTAACTCCGTCCGTAATGAGCTTTAAAGTAAATAGCGTCCAGGTTTTTCCCGGACATGTCATTGTGAGCGGCATTCTGGAGGACCACTAGTTGGTCTTTTTTAAGGGTGGAAACAAAATCATCCAGAACAATATATTGGGCATTGGCTGGGGCTTGAGAGATCCTGTAATTAATATCGTTCATATCCAGACCCGCCATCTGGAGCGCCAGCATAACTGTTGGCATATCCGGGTGGGTGGTCATGTCCAGGCCAATTTCAAAAACGGTTTGGTTCCCGGCGAGCAGGCTGCCATTGCGGTCGTAAATTTCTCCGCGTGGCGGGTAAAAGTCTTTCCAGACGTAATTGCCCTGATCTATGACGCTTGCCACTTCCTGGCTGTTCTGGATGCGGATGATCTGCACGAGGATGGCAATGCCCATCAATGCCAACAGGAAGGCAACACTCAGGTAGCGCCAGGCAAGAGGGCGTTGCTTCATGGTTGCTGAGCTCCGGCAGGGGCGGAAGAAGCCTGCTGATTCATGAAATACTCGAACCAGGATTCAGTGTATTCGGGGAGAATGACCGGTACAACAGCTTGGTCTTTATGTTCTGTGGACATATCCACGCCTGGTTGCACCACATACCCCGGGACTGCCACGTAGGTGATATCCTCCGGGCTGGCGGGCTGGAAGCCCATGGTTTCAGCACGCTTCTGCATGGCTTCAACGGAGGCCAGCCCGGCTAATTGGGTTTCCGAATCAGCGTTGGTCCGCAAATTCGAGGTGATCTTGGCCTCCAGCGAAATTGTTTCACGACCAGCCAGCGCGGCTCCGACTGTCACGTTCAGATAAATGCCTGCCACCATAGCCATCAACACCAGGGCAAGCAAAAACAGGCCAATCCACTGGTGTTGCACCCGCCAGGGAGCCTGACGAACTTTCTGAACGATTTGCTCAACATTATTCATTCTCTATTGTCCGTTGAATATCTTCTAGTCGTGTTAGGTGACGCTGCACCTCCGTTCTGAGCCAACACCCATTGGCTTGCTTATAATTTCTCAGCAACACGTAACTTGGCGCTGCGTGCGCGGGAATTCTGGTCTATTTCTGTCTCCGTCGGAGTGATCGGCCGGCGGGATATTTCCTTGATACTCGCTTTATGCCCGCAAGTGCAGATCGGTTGGCGAGGCGGACATATGCAGTCCTTGCTTTCCCGGTGGAAATATTCTTTAACCAGCCGGTCTTCCAGTGAGTGGAACGAGATGACTGCCAGCCTGCCACCCGGAGCGAGAGCCTGAACCGCCATTGGTAGGATTTTTTCCACAGACTCCAGTTCGGCATTTACTGCGATACGCAAGGCCTGGAAGGTCTGCGTGGCCGGGTGGTGGGGACCGCGTCGGTGCTGGACTCGTTCGACGACAGCTGCCAGTTGCCGGGTCCCGCCCACGGGCCGGGAGGCGATGATGGCCCTTGCAATGCGCCGGGAGGCGGGCTCTTCCCCATAACGGAGGAGGATGTCTGCCAATTCCTGCTCGGGCCACTCGTTGACGATCTGGGCGGCGGTGAGCGGGTTCGACGGGTCGAAGCGCATGTCCAGCGGGCCGTCAACCAAGAAAGAGAAACCGCGTTCCGGGGTGTCGAACTGCATGGAAGAGGCTCCCAAGTCAAGCAGGATTCCATCCACCGAGTCCCACCCCAATTCAACCAGTTGGTCGGGTAGAGAAGTGTAGGGGGCCTTCTTTAACCATGCGCGCTCCCCAAAGGGAGCGAGTTTCTGGTGGGCAAGGGCGAGTGCCTGGGGGTCCACATCCATGCCGAGTAGCTGGCCTCCCGGGTCACTTCCGGCGAGCAGACCGGCCGCATGGCCGCCTGCACCTAGTGTTCCATCCACGTAGCGTGCTCCTCTTTTCGGGCGTAAAGCGTGTATAATTTCCTGGTAAAGTACAGGTTGGTGCGCTGGGATCATCTCAGCGGGTAGTGAGATCGAGCGTTGCGAAACGTTGGGCATTGGTTACAGCATCATTGATTTGCACTTGCTGTTCCTGCCACAGTTTAGGCGACCAGATTTCAAAATAGTCACCCTGGCCAACGAAGACCACATCATTGTGTAAGCCGGCGAACTCGCGTAAGTTCGGCGAGATCAGAATTCGTCCGGCGCCATCCGGGACAACCTGCAAAGCGTTGCCGAGAATGATATGACGCAGAAGACGGGCGCTAGGGTCTGTCATACTCATCGCCATCAAGCGGTTGTATATGATCTCGAAAACCGCAGGAGGCAGTACCATCAAGTTGCGGTCCAGCCCCTGGACGACAAAAGCACCTTCGGTTGGCAGCTCCCGAAGTTTTGACGGGATTGTCAATCGGCCTTTATCATCGAAGGAGTGCTGATACTGGTTTAGGAACATTAGTTCTAATTCCTTTATTTAACCAGAATGCCGGAAAACCCGGCATCCCACTTCGTCCCACTTACTCCCACGGACAGGCTAATTTTAGCACAGAACAGGTATCAATTACAAGTGGTCTTACGTTTTTGAAAGGGTGTATTTCCTGGTCATTTCATTGCATTGTTTCTATGGTTACTGAGATCCATCTACTTTCCTCTCCCCAATGGCAAGACTACGAACTGCTTGATTCTGGCAACGGGCAGAAACTGGAACGCTTCGGCCCTTACTCCTTCGTCCGGCCGGAAGTGCAGGCATTGTGGTCGAAAGCCTTGCCCGCCGAAAAGTGGCAGGCAGCGGATGCTGTCTTCCAACCCAGCGCGGAGGAAAGCGGAGGACACTGGGCTTTTAAGAAAAAGGTCCCAGAGCAATGGGAAATGGGATACTCCTTCAACCCCGTTTCCGGAAAGGAAACGGGGTTGAAGGCCTTGCGCTTCTCGGTAATGACCACCCCCGGGAGGCACCTGGGTGTCTTCCCGGAGGGAGCCGCACATTGGGATTGGATGGCGGGGTTAATTAATTCTGCTGTGAAAAAACCCCCCGCCAATGTGCTCAACTTGTTTGGCTACACCGGCCTGGCGTCGCTGGCCTGTGCCGCAGCCGGGGCAAAGGTCACACATGTAGACGCTTCAAAAAAGTCTGTCAGTTGGGCGCGCCTCAACCAGGCTCGTTCGGGCCTGGATGATAAACCTATCCGCTGGATCGTGGATGATGCGATGAAATTTGTCGAGCGCGAGGCGCGGCGAGGCGTTAAATACGACGGCATCTTACTCGACCCGCCCAAATTTGGCCGCGGGCCGAAGGGGGAGGTGTGGGAGGTCTACAAGTCTTTGCCGGATTTGCTGGGGACCTGCCGGGCTGTACTGAGCGACCGGCCTCTCTTCGTTGTGCTGACAGTGTATGCAGTTAAGTTACCGGCCATCCATGCCTATTCTGCGCTGGCTGAAATGGTCAAAGGCTGTGGGGGGGATCTGGAATGCGGCGAGCTGGTGACAAAGGAAAAAAGCGCTGGGAGATTGATCTCGCAGGCGGTGTATGCGCGCTGGAATTCGTAGCCAGAGATTCTCCGCTTTATATTCCGAAAACAGGACGCGGAAATACGCGTCGGAACAAAGTCCGAATCCTGAATATCCAATATTGAATGACCTATTGAATATAAAGAATCCCGAAATCTAAATCCTCCATTTTTGGTACAATAGCCGGAATGATACCCGCTCCTGAAAAATCATCCATACTCGATACGCCACTCAAGCGCTGGTTCCCTTTGAACGTGGAAACATTGCTGGTGGTCCTGTTGCTGGCAGCTGCAATCCTCTCACGCTTTTATGATCTGGGGGCGCGTGCCATGAGCCACGACGAGATCAACCATGTCGTGCCATCCTTCAGCCTGTATTCTGGTAACGGCTACAAGTATGACCCGATGAGTCATGGGCCGCTCCAGTACCACATGATTGCCCTTTCCTATGCGCTCTTCGGCGATAACGATTTCACCACCCGCATCCCGGCGGCTTTCCTCAGCATCGCCGCCATGTTGGTGGCTGTCTTCGCCTTTCGGCGCTACCTTGGCCGCACCGGGGCGTTGGTTGCGGGTGGGCTGATCATCATTTCTCCACTGATGCTCTTTTATGCACGCTACGCCCGGAACGAGTCTTACATCGTCCTGTGGGGCATTCTGACCATATATGCCATCCTGCGATATCTTGAACGCGGTGAGACCTGGGCTTTGTTCCTTTTCACTGCCGTCAACGCGTTGCACTTCACTGACAAGGCCACCTCGTATATGTTCGCTGCCGAGGAGTTCCTCTTCCTGGCGGCTTATTTCGTGGACCGGGTCTCGCGCCGCGCGTGGAAGTCGCCGCGGAGAAGGATCTCTTTCCTGCTTGGCTTGTCGCTCACCGTGGTGTTCCTGGCTGGCGCAGCGGGGTTCTACCTTACCCATAAACCGGCGGCGGAAGCTGCCACCGGGACGGTTCGTACAATGATCATCGTTGTGTGCATCCTGGCGGCGGGCGGAGCGGGTTCTCTCGTCTGGTCGGGGGTGGAACTGGTGCGAGGTCTCGGTTGGGCCGGCATTAAATCTGAACGGGAAGTCGACTTGCTGATCCTTCTCGGCACATTCGTCCTGCCATTGTTGAGTGCCATCCCGATCTCATTGATGGGCTACACCGCCCTGGATTACACCGCGACGGGCATGCTGCGAGTGGCGGGGGTGACGACGGTGCTGGCTGTTATCGCCATTGCCCTGGGACTCTGGTGGTTCGGACGCAAGTGGCTGTTCCATGCCGTGGTATTCTTTGTACCCTTCATTTTGCTTTACAGCACCTTCTTCACCAATCCCGAAGGTCTTATCGGCGGACTGGTGGGGGCGCTCAGTTATTGGACGGAACAGCAGGATGTGGCCCGCGGTGGCCAACCCCTGTACTATTATGTACTGCTCATGGTCCCGATGTACGAGTTCCTATCGGCCCTCGGGACGGTGACGGCGGCGGGGATTGCCACCTTTGGGCGTTTGTGGCAGAGCCAGCCAGGCAGGCCCTTCACCCGGCCTCAAACCGACTCTTACCCTTCGGATGTGATGTTGACAAGCATAAGTCCAGCAGCGGCTCAGCCAGTGCCGGTGGCAGCGTTGCTGGTCTTCTGGTCGGTGAGCAGCCTGGCCGTTTTCACTTATGCTGGTGAAAAGATGCCTTGGCTGACCATTCATATTGCCCTGCCGATGATCCTGTCAACAGCCTGGGCAGTCGGGTGGCTGGTGGAAACCGTCCCTTGGGGCAAGGTGGCTGGATGGAGCTTCCGGAATGTTGCCCGCCTCGCCATTTTGCTTCTTTTCGGCCTTCTGGCCGTGCAGACTGGCAGGGATGCCTTCAGAGCCGCCTACATTAACTATGATTACGCCACTGAGCCCCTGGTCTATGCCCATGCGGCGCCGGATTCCAAGGCGCTTCTTGGCCAGATCGAGGAACTTTCCATCCGTACTACTGGTACTGCAACCGATATCGTTGTAGCATATGACAACCAGGTGCGTTACCCGTACTGGTGGTACATGCGTCGCTTCACCAATAAGATTGACTTCGACGTGAATCCCACCGTGGACGCGCGTCGGGCGCTGGTGATTGCCGTGGGGGATGAAAACCTGGCCAAGATAACACCCGTTGTCCGGCAGGATTACTTTGAGTTCACCGGCATGCGCCTGTGGTGGCCCAACATGGACTACTGGAGCCTGAAATGGGGAACGATCGAGTCTGAACGTGCCAGCGTTCTCCAGCCGCAGTACTCCGCCCCTGGCCAGACCGTTCCAGCAATGAATGTGCTTGGTTACCTCGAGTATGTCTGGCCGCATATCAAGCCATTTTTCACCGATGGAAAAGTACGCAGTGCGGTCTTTCAGATCTGGCTCAACGATGATTTCACCCAGTGGGCTGCCATAAGGAACAGCACGGCATATACGATCACCGATTGGGGCGTCTCCGACCGGATGCATTACTACATCCGCAAGGATATCGCCTCCCTGCTCTGGCCTTATGGAGCCAGCGCTCAGCCGGTGGTGACCCCCGTTGACCCGTATGCAGCCATCACAACCCCGGTCTCCCCGGACCTTGTATTGGGATCGGCCGGCACAGGGTCTGGGCAATTCCAGTCACCGCGCGGCATCGCTATAGCCCCGGATGGCAGCCTGTATGTGGCTGATTCGATGAATGACCGCATCCAGCATCTGGGTGCCGATGGAACAGTTCTCCAAGTTTGGGGTTCCCATGCGGACCTATCGCAAGGCACGGCTCCCGGAGGCACCTTTAATGAACCGTGGGGCATCGCTGTCGGACCGGATGGCAGTGTTTACGTGGCCGATACCTGGAACTATCGCATCCAGAAATTCACCGCCGAAGGGACTTTCGTCACCATGTGGGGATTCTTCGGACAAGCTTCCGATGCGCCCGAAGCCTTCTATGGCCCACGCGGCCTGGCTGTGGATACCCAGGGCCGTGTCTATGTGGCCGATACCGGCAACAAGCGTATTGTTGTCTTTGATTCGGACGGAAAATACATCACCCAGTTCGGCACCCCGGGCTTGTCCCTCGGTGAATTGGATGAACCGGTGGCGATGGCGTTGGATGCAACCGGGAATGTCTATGTGACTGACACCTGGAACCAGCGCGTACAGGTCTTTGCCCCTGATACGTTCGGGCTGGTCTATACCGCCATTGCCGAATGGCCGGTGGACGGCTGGTATGGTCAATCTGTGGAGAACAAGCCCTTCATCGCCGTGAACCGGACTGGCAACGTTACCGTCACCGACCCGGAACTATGCCGCCTGATTACCTTCTCCCCCAGCGGACAGCCGGTGCGTGTGCAGGACGGCTGCTCGAACAGCACGTTGCTTCTGCCCAGTGGCATTGCGTACGACGGCTCCGGCGGTCTGTGGGTCACCAATGCCGGCAACGGGACGCTGGTGCATATCAAGGCGGAAACCCCTAACCCCTAGAATAAGAACAAGAAGCGCCTTCAGGCGCTTCTTGTTCTTAAAAGAATCAGGGTCTTTAACCTCTCCAAGATCAACTTGACCATCCTTCCCGCCCGCCAGAAGGCCACCGCTGCCATGCCATGCGCCAGAACTGCGAAGAACGGCGGAGTCTGGAAAGTGTAATACGTCCAGCACTGGCGCGTCGTGCCCCACAACTCCAAGAAGTAACCCAATCCGGTCCCGGCCAAAAAAGTCAAGACGGCGTAGCGATGGTCGGTCGGTGTCAGGGTCAGCAGTGCCACCAACAACAGGGCCATGATGGTGTAGGACTTTTCAAACGTTGGGGCCACGAAATAGAACATCAGCGCGTAGAAACCGGTGAAGATAATCCAGTAGAGGTATTTAAACACAGCAGTCTCAACGTCGTAATTGAAGGGCAGGTTTTTCCCTTGGCGCTCCTTGCTGACTTCCTGGCCCGGTTTTTTGGGGGTTGTGGTTAAAAATCCCAAGGCCCGCGTGATCCGGTCGATCGAAAGGCTCGCGATCGGCCAGGCAGGGATGATCCACAACGGTGGGCGCTCGGCGGTGTAATAATGCCATAGATTGGTCTGCGTGCCCCAGGATTCGATCACCAAACCACCAACCATTCCCACAAAAACGATCAGCGCGTCCCGTCCCAGGTTGGCATGGGCGATGATGGTCAGGGTCATGAAGCCAAAGATTCCCAAGAGGAGCCAGTCCATGTACAGCCACCACGGTCCGTTCCAGTTGACGGTTGCCAGCGCCTCCTCAGCGAGCGGCCACCAGACGTAGACGATCAGCCCGCAAATCAGGAAGAATCCCCCCAGCAGGACACTGCTGGAACGCGACCAGCCAAAGAGCCTCAGCAGGCGTTGAAAAAACGAGGAGTGCCGGAGAGACTTGACCATGGGCGCATTATACTTGACTCCCAGACTGGATTGCTCTACACTCAGTTCACGAAAGGAAACACCCATGCCCGCTTCCCACCTCCGCTGGGGACTACTCAGCACCGCCCGGATCACCAAAGCCCTGCTCGATCCGCTTCGCAATTCCAAACGCAATCAATTATTAGCGGTTGCCAGCCGCTCACAGGATAAGGCGGATGAATATGCCCGTAAGCATAAGGTCAAACGCGCTTACGGTTCGTATGCCGACCTGTTGGCGGATCCTGAAATCGATGTCATCTACAACCCTCTGCCGAACCATCTGCATGCTGAGTGGACCATCAAAGCCATCCAGGCAGGCAAACACGTACTCTGCGAGAAGCCCCTGGCCTTGAGCCTGGCAGAAGTGGACGCCATGTCTGCCGCTGCGGAGAGATCGGGCAAAGTGATTGCCGAAGCGTTCATGTACCGTTCGCATCCACAGACCTTGAAAACCCGCGAAATTGTGGCGGATGGCAGGTTGGGGAAAATTAAAATGGTGCGCGGTTCATTCACCTTCATGATGACCAACCCGGATGATTATCGCTGGAAACCGGAGATGGGCGGCGGCAGCCTGTGGGACGTGGGCTGCTATCCGCTAAGCTATACCCGCTTCCTGCTTGGCGCGGAACCGCTGGAAGTCTTTGGCTGGCAGGTCACCAGTCCGACCGGTGTGGATGAGTTGTTCACTGCCCAATTGCGCTTCCCGCAGAACGTCTATGCCCAGTTTGATTGCAGCATCAAGATCCCTTATCATGTTTTCATGGAAATTGTCGGAGACGAGGCAACGTTGATCATCCCCAGGCCATTCAACCCTGGCCCGAAGGAGAAACTCTATCTGACAAAGGATGGCAAAACCGAGACGATTGCAGTGAAGGGGACAGAGTCATACCTCGCTGAAGTGGAAGACATGGCGGATGCAATCTTGCTCAATAAGCCGCCGCGGGTCAGCCTGTCGGACAGCCGGGCGAACACCGCCGTCATCCTGGCACTGTTCGAGTCGGCAAAAACGGGGAAGCCCATCACAATTTGATAAAAAGGCCCTCTTTCATTCGAAAGAGGGCCTTTTTGATGGCATGTTTCACCAGGCACTTTTCCCTTATCCCTGTTCTCTTCCATACACTTCTGGGTTGACGCAGTTTGGCAGGTGCTCGCCTTTCAGCCCGGCGATGAGATTCTCCGCTGCCATCCTGGACATGTTCTGGCGCGTCTGCCGGCTGGCGCTGGCGATGTGCGGGACGATGATGCAGTTTTCTAGCGTGAGCAGGGGGCTGTCGGTTGGGAGCGGCTCCGGGACCGTTACATCCAGGGCAGCGGCAAAAATTTGGTGGCTTTTCAGCGCCTGGTACAACGCTGGCTGGTCCACCACCGGGCCGCGTGAAGTATTGACCAGCACCGCGGTCGCTTTCATTTTCGCAAATGCAGCGGCATTCATCATGCCACGTGTTTCATCTGTTAGAGGGGTGTGCAGGCTGACAAAATCTGATTCGTGCAGAAGCGTGTCCAGATCTACTTGAAGAGCTTCCACACTTGGCTGCGGGGCGGTAGGGGAGGAATCTGTAAAAATGACCCGCATTTCGAACCCGCTTGCACGCCGTGCCACGGCTCGCCCGATCCGCCCGAAGCCGACCAGGCCCAGTGTGGCACCAGCGAAATCCGCCCCTAGCAAATTGTCCAGGCTCCAGGTTTTCCACCCGCCGGAGCGCACTTGCCGTTCGCCTTCCACCACCCTCCGGGCGGCGGACATGAGCAATGCGAATGTCATATCGGCTGTGGCTTCGGTTAAAACACCGGGTGTATTACCCACCGGGATGCTGCGGGCAGTGGCGGCGGACACATCCACGTTGTCCACTCCAACTGCGCAGTTACTGATCACTTTCAACCCCGGCCCGGCAGCATCCATTACTTCGGCGTCGATCCGGTCGGTCAGCAGGCATAGCAGGCCGTCCTGACCGACGATCTTGCCTAGAATTTCTTCGCGGCTGGGTGGCATTTCACCAAACCAGATATCGGCCTCGCAAAATTCCTGTACGAGGCTCAGGCCGCTTTCAAGGAGGCGGCGCGTGACAAAGACTCTGGGCTTGGACATAAAATAGACTCCTTTGGGGTTTGTAGGTTTACTGTCTGAATGCTTGCCATCGCTGGCACATAAGTAAACTTCTGTACTCCAAATTAATGCTATCATAACACCATGCTTTCTGCCGAGTCTTTTTGGACCTCCAGCCTTCGCCTTGTCTCGCAAGGACCGTCCATCACCCGCATCCTGGCTGCTGCTATCGCTGCCGTGGAACCAGGTGCGGCGGTGCGGCGCTTTGTCCGGTTGGACGGGGAAATACTCTCAGTCTCAGGCCGGGCATACGATCTTAGATCATTTAATCGCGTAGTCCTGCTGGGAATTGGCAAGGCCTCAGTTGCCATGTCGGACGCCATGGTTGATATCCTTGGGGAACGGCTTTCTGCCAGCCTGGTCATTACCAAGCATCTACCGAACATCTCCCATATACCATTAACCATCCTCCCAGGCGACCATCCTGTCCCGGACGTGCTCAGCCTGAAAGCCGGGCAAAAAACCATTGAACTGGTCTCTTCCCTCGGCTCGGAGGACCTGCTCCTCTGCCTGATTTCCGGTGGGGGGTCAGCCCTTGTTACTGCCCCGCTGGAAGGACTCTCTTTGGCAGACATGCAGGCACTCACCTCTACACTGCTGGCCTGCGGAGCGAGCGTAGATGAAATAAATACCCTACGCCGCCATCTGGACCGGGTCAAGGGCGGGGGTATTGCAGAGTTGAGCAATGGAGCAACCATAGTCAGTTTGATCCTCTCGGACGTGGTCGGCAGTCCCCTTGAGGCTATAGCTTCCGGTCCGACCGCCCCCGACCCGTCCATGCCCCTCGAGGCCCTTTCCATCCTTGCCAAATACGGGTTGGAAGATCAGATTCCACCTTCCATATATGCTGCTCTTCGTTCTTCTCCTGGTACACCCGGACCGGATGATCCCATTTTCAAGAAAGTGCAAAATGTACTTGTAGGCAGCAATTTACTCGCAGCACAGGCTGCATTGAAGCGGGCTCAGGAAGAAGGATTTCATCCCTATCTCCTGCGAACAGATTTGCAAGGCGAAGCCCGCCAGGCTGCGTTTGAACTCGCCACCTTTCTGCGCCAAACCTGGAAAACCGGTTTCCCTGTCCCGGCCCCGGCTTGTATCATTGCTGGGGGTGAGACGACGGTTACGATGAAAGGGAACGGCAAGGGTGGACGCAACACCGAACTTGCCCTGGCGTCTGTCAGCGAGTTGGCCCATTTTCCAAATGTGATGCTTATTACCCTTGCAACGGATGGAGAGGACGGTGCCACCGATGCGGCCGGGGCGGTTGTTACTGGCGAAACTTTCCAGCATGCCGCTGGGTTGGGCTTGCATCCGGAACATTACCTCGAACGGAATGATTCCTATTCGTTTTTTGAGCTGCTGGGAGATTTACTTAAACCGGGGTCAACGGGGACGAATGTGAACGACCTGGTTTTCTTGTTTACTTGTTGAAAACAAAAAAGGGGCATGCCTAAACATGCCCCTATAGTTATTATTACCAGGCAAAATGATTCGCCTGTTTACGAAGTGCGCTTCTTGTGCCGGCGGTTCTTCAACTCACCCCGCAAGATCAGGCTGAGGACCATGCTGACTGCCGTGGTGACCAGCGAGCCGAGGAAGGCGCTCCAGTACCATGGGGTTGCCAGGGTGAAACCAACGTGGAACTGGGTCCCGATCCAGCCGGTCAAAGCGAAGAGCAGGGCGTTGATGACCAGAGTGAACAGGCCCAGGGTCAGGATAATGAACAGGCAGGACAAAGCCTTGAAGGGCGGGCGCAGGATGGCATTGACCAGACCGAAGATCAGGGCCAGCCAGATAATATCAATCCAATTGCCTTGGTAGAGAATGTATTTTTGCAACAGGACGATGGCAACGTATAACGCAACCATGTTGATCGCCAGACGGATGATGAATTTCATTTCGGCCTCCTGTGGTTTATTATTGATTTAGATAGACTTACGGTTTACATCGAGCAAGGTTTCATCGCTTTTCATCCACAGCAGAGTGCGATGCTGATGAAAACCTGCCGCTTCAATAGCCGCGTTATATTGACCGGAGGGAAAATCCAGGTTGATTTTTTCGCGCCAGGCTAATTCGTGACGGGCATGCAGCAGGAGTGCGGTCAGAGCGTCCTCGCTGCCCTCCGGCGGGACGGCAACCCAGAGTCGGTTGCTGCGCCCTGCCATCGCCTGCCAGCTTACCACCGCCGAAGGGATGTTGTTTACCCGCGCCACCCAGTGACGGACCTCATCATCTGCGATGAAGCGGAAAAGCATCGGTGCAAACCCGGGGCGCAGAGAGTTCCATGGCATGGGTTGGTACCAGGTCATCAAGTCCGGATACAGGCTCTGCAACCAGGTTTCCTGAACAGACCAATCGCGGGGTGTGCGTCTTGTTATCGCAATCCCAGGGTTTCCGGCATTGGCGTTCCGATCGGGCTGGGCCTGCCAGGCTGTCCGGCGGGTGAGTTCGACAAATCCCAGGGAATGGTAGAGTCCGATCGCTCCCGGATTGTCCTCACGCACATGCAGCCAAGTCTCGTCAGCGCGGTGTTGTTTGGCATGCTGCATAGCGGCGAGGGTTAACGCCCGTCCGATGCCTTTTTTTCGATATTCCGGTTGGACAGCTACGTTGGCGATGATAAAGTATTTTTTCCGGGCGTGGCGGTAAGGGATCAGGCTGACGTTGCCAATGATTTCCCCGTTCTCTTCCCAGATGTAACCTGAGAGCGGCATGGAGGCTGTCTCAACCGCACTGGTGGCCCAGCGCAGGAAGGCGTTATCCTTTCCGGCTCGGCGCATCTGCTGAATATAATTGCGCCCGTCGGCATCCATTGTATCGGCAAAGCATTTCTCGACCAGGTCGGCAACTCCCGGCAGGTCGCGCACGATGTTGAGCTGACGCAACTGTGGGATTTTAGTGAAAAGGGGTATAGTAATAGTAGCCATCAAGGAAATTATAGTCCATTTGTTTCAAAACGAATTGGCTCAAGTACGCCTTTGATTCGGCATTTTAATATACAATATTATACGGGATAGGCATATCCCCTACTCACCTTTGGTAAGCAAGGTGAAACGGGGTAGACTATAGATGCAAACTCATATAGAATTCTTATGACCTGTAACTGATTTGCTTATTCTCTTTTTGTTATAATCCTTCCATTGCACAGATAATAAAAGGATAGAAACCTATGATGCGATTTGACCGATTTACCGAACGAGCACAGGAAGCCGCCCAGCGCGCTGCTGAGATCATCCAGCGTTATGGTCACAACCAGATTGATACCGAACATATCCTGCTGGCCCTCATCGAGCAGCCTGGCGGGGTGATTCCCCAGATCCTCGAAAACCTGAATATCAATGCCCAGGCGCTGACCGAACGCCTTGACCAGACTCTGCGCATGACACCCAAGGCCAATATCTTTGGCGGCGGGGCGGGACAGATTTTTATTACCCCGCGCGTCAAGCGCATTATTGACCTGGCAAACGAGGAAGCCAACAAGTTGAAGGATGAATATATCTCCACTGAACACATCTTCCTTGCCATCATGAGCGAACGGAATACGAACGCTGCCCGCATCCTCGAAAGCGCCGGTCTGACCCGTGACCGGGTCCTGGATGCGATCATGCAACTGCGCGGCGGGCAGCGCGTCACTGACCCTCAGGCCGAGACGCGTTACCGCACTCTGGAGAAATATTCGCGCGACCTGACCCAACTGGCGCGTGAAGGCAAACTGGATCCGGTCATCGGGCGCGACAACGAGATCATGCGCGTCATCCAGATCCTTTCCCGCCGTACCAAGAACAACCCGGTTTTGATCGGCGAAGCGGGTGTCGGTAAGACTGCCATTGTCGAAGGTCTGGCACAGAAGATCGCCACCAACGACGTACCTGAGATACTTTCCGGCAAGCGGGTGGTCTCGCTAGATTTGGGAGCGATGATCGCTGGTTCGCGCTTCCGCGGCGAGTTCGAGGAACGCTTGAAGTCGGCTATCGAAGAGGTCCAGCGTTCTTCCGGGGAAGTCATTCTGATGATCGATGAGCTGCATACTGTTGTCGGGGCGGGTGCAGCCCAGGGTGCGATGGATGCCTCCAATATGCTCAAGCCAGCTCTGGCGCGCGGCGAGTTGCAATGCATCGGTGCCACCACGCTGGACGAATTCCACAAATATATCGAGAAAGATGCCGCTCTCGAACGTCGCTTCGCCCCGGTCTATGTAGAAGAACCGAGCGTGGACGATACCATCAAAATGCTGATGGGCTTGCGTGACCGCTACGAAGCCCACCACAAGGTTCGTTTTTCGGATGAGGCGCTCGTGGCTGCTGCCCGCCTGGCAGACCGCTATGTCACCGATCGCCATTTACCGGATAAAGCCATTGACCTGATGGACGAGTCTGCCGCTAAATTGCGCGTGGCGCTTTACTCCCTGCCTGATGATTTGAAGACTGCTAAAACCGAAATTGACCATTTGCAGGCCGAAGAAGATGCCGCCTCCAATGCCCGTGATTATCAGCATGCCGCTGAGATCAAGGTCAATCGCTTGCGGTTGGAAGGTGAATTCAAGGAAAAACGAGATAAGTGGGAATCCGAACACCACCTCGATGAAGTGGTGGATGTGAACGACATTGCTGAAGTTGTCCACCAGTGGACCGGCATCCCGGTCAACCAGATGATGGAGACCGAGTCGGCCAAACTTCTGCAGATGGAAGACCGCCTTCATGAGCGCATCATTGGTCAGGATGAGGCCATCCATGCAATTTCGGATGCCATCCGGCGCGCCCGTTCGGGTTTAAAGGATCCATCCCGGCCTATCGGATCGTTTATCTTTATCGGTCCATCGGGTGTGGGCAAGACCGAGTTGGCAAAAGCCTTGGCTTGGTTCATGTTTGACGATGAAGAAGCCCTGGTGCGCATCGACATGTCTGAATACCGTGAACAGCATACGGTATCCCGCCTGTTTGGCGCACCCCCAGGATATATAGGCTATGAGGAAGGCGGCCAGTTAACCGAAGCCGTCCGCCGCCGTCCGTATCGGGTGCTGTTATTTGATGAAATTGAGAAGGCCCACCCAGAAGTCTGGAATGCGCTCCTGCAGATCCTGGACGACGGGCGCATGACCGATGGCCAGGGCAACGTGGTAGATTTTCGCAACACGGTTCTCATCATGACCTCAAACTTGGGCACCGAGTATGTACGCAAAGGCGGTACCCTGGGTTTCCTTCAGCCAACCGTGACTGACGAAGACCGCGAGACTCACGATAAAATCGAAAAGGCTCTCAAGGGGACCTTCCGGCCTGAGTTCCTTAACCGTGTCGATGAGATCATTATGTTCTCGCCGCTGACGGTGGAACAAATGGAGAAGATTGTCGCCCTGCAAATGAAAGAGATCCAGGACCGCCTGGCTGAATTTGGAGTCAAGGTTGAACTGACTGCCGCGGCCCGCAAATGGCTGGCCAGGACTGGTTATGATTCGGCTTTTGGAGCCCGGCCATTGCGGCGCGCCCTTCAGAAATATGTTGAGAGTCCGCTGTCGGTGGAATTACTGGGCGGGAAGATTCCCAGCGGCGTATCCGTGGTTGTGGATGCCAATGCCGACGGGAGTGGATTGGATTTCAAGACGAAAGAGGGAAAGGGCAAGAAGGATGAAGTAAAAAGTAAGAAGGAAGAAGTAAAAGCCGAATGAAGAACTAAAAGGCGATTAAACTTGAAAGGACGGACGGCAGGCACACCCTGCCGTCCTTTTTAGTAAGGTTATTCATTTAGGGGGATAAGAGACGAAGAATAGGGTTCAAGGCGCTTTGCGCCTTGAACCCTATTCTTCACAAAATTCTCTCCCTTCCTGGTCTGGGCGATAGTACCCGGAGCAAAGCGGAGTGGAGTGGGAGGGGGGATTGGGTAGGGTTGAAAACATATGCGTTAGGAAAAATCCGGATAAAACCCAATAAATCCTTGACATCACAGAACATGCGTGCTATTATTGATTAGAACAATAGTTCTATTATTGAGATTTACCTAGGTGAAGTATTTGTCCCTCTTTTGTTTCTCAGGAACAAATACTTCAGAAAGAGAATATATGTCCACAACCGATCAATTTTCCTTAGCCCTTCAGTCTTATCAGGATATCAAGCCCGAACTTCGCCACAAAGAGAGTTCCCTGCCCGTTACTGTGTCTGGTGCTGGAACCGAGACTACCACCGAATATTCCACACCGCAGCCACCTGAAAACCAGATTCCCACCCTACCGGATGGATCAATCCAACTTGGCCTGGCTGAGGAAGGGCTGCCGGTGCTTATGAATTTGTATGATCCGGCTCTGGGGCCATTACTCGTGGCAGGTGATGGCGGTAGCGGTAAAACCGCCTTCCTCCAATCCCTGGCACAGGCTTCTGATTTCCAGACTCCCGGCGAAGTCCAGTTTGGGGTACTGACACCATTCCCAGAGGAATGGACTGCACAGGAAGCCCTGCCCAACTGCATGGGGATTTGGCCTGCATACCATTCGGTGGCGAGTAAGCTTCTCTGCCAACTGATTTCCTGGGCCGAAGTCCTCCCCGGTAGTCGTCAGGCTGTGTTAATCCTTTTCGACGGTCTCGACTTGTTGACTTCTGGCGGTTTCCAGATTCAGCGTGATCTGCGCTGGCTGTTGTTGTATGGACCTGAGCGTCAGATCTGGCCTGTTGTAACGGTTAACCCTGGGCGGCTAGCCCGTCTCGCGACCTGGTTGGATTACTTTCAGACCCGCGTCCTCGGACAGGTGAAACGTCAGCAGACGGCTCGCTTGCTTGTGGGCGACCCGCAAATCGATCTTGCCAGGCTTCAGCCCGGGAAGCAATTCGGTCTTTCCCGCCCGGATGGTTGGCTGCGATTTTGGCTGCCCCCCGTCCAATAAGAAATGGTCATTCGTAATACCCTTCTCCCACTCACAAGGAGATTCTCAGATCTCCCAAGGAGTTTGACATGAATGTTGGAATGATGTGGTTTGATAATGACCCCCGCACTGCGATCACTGCAAAAGTCAGCCGTGCCGCTGATTATTACCGGCAGAAATATGGTCTTGCCCCAAACCTCTGCCTGGTTCATCCCTCCATGCTGGGCGAGCGCCCCGACCTGGTCGAAGGCTGTGCCGGGAAGGTTGCTGTTCGCCCAAGCCGGGCCATTCTGCCAGGCCACCTTTGGATCGGCAATGAAGATAAAAACTAAGGCCCCGTTCTGTATATCGGGAAATCCTGCCTGACTAAAAAGGTCTCCGAGCGAGATCCAGAAAGGATTTGATATTATTCGCCAGTTGCCACGACTACAGCAATACCGAATTCCTTGCTGTGACTCAGGCTGACCGCCCAGGTCGTCAGGCCAAAATATTTTGCCACTTGTTCCGCCCGTCCGTGTAGAACGATGTAAGGCTCCCCGCTGCGCTTATGCAATGTCTCCACCTCGCGCCAACTGACCGGACCGATACCGGTCCCAAGGGCTTTTGTGGTTGCCTCCTTGGCCGCGAAGTGGATGGCCAGCGAATCAGCCTTTCCGCGGCACTCGGCGACTTCGGCCGGGGTGAAAACGCGTTGAAGGAATCGGTCACCATGACGGTCGAGAGCCGCCTGGATGCGTGCGATTTCAATGATATCAATGCCTGTTTTCAATAGCATGGTCAATGGATTATTGATTTGGTCATTACTACCTTTTTATGATCCCGCGATTGCAATTGCCAGTTTATCGGGATGAAGGTATTTAACTGCTGCTGTCAACACATCTTCAGATGTGACAGCCTTCACCAGGCCAGGGTAGCGCCGGTAATAATCCAGGCCCAGGTCAAAGCGTTCGATATTCAGCAGAGCGTTGACGACCCCTGCGTTGGATTCCAGTGAGAGCGGCAGCCGGCCAATGAAATTGGACTGGCTGTCGGCCAGTTCATCGGCGGTGACACCCTTCTCAACGAAACGCTCAATTTCCTTGCAGATCAGGTCACGCGCCTTCTGGACGTTGGCGGGATTGACTCCCGCACTGACGTCCCACGCGCCAGGCCCTATGCCGGCACTCAGGGAGGAGGAGGCATAATAAGCCAGCCCGGATCTCTCGCGTACCACCTCGCCGATCCGCCCTGCCGTCCCAAATTGACCGAGCACCGAGTTTCCTAGCGATGCAGGCATAAACTCCGGGTCTTTGCGGCGCGGGCCGTAACTCCCAAGGACGAGATCTGACTGGGATTTGCCGGATATTTTGACCTTGCGGGTGGTCTCCTTTTTCAGAGGTTTGAGTTCTGGTAGGGCAGGTAGGTCTGGTTGGGATGGTTTGTTCCAATCGCCCAGAACCCTTGCGACCTGACCGGTGATGGCTTTAGGATCGAGTGCGCCAACAACCGCTATCACCAGCCCCCGGGGTCCGTAATGGATGTGGTGGAAGTCTTCCAGGTCGTTGCAGCTGATGGCGTGGATCGTTTCTGGCCAACCGTCATCCGGCCGGGCGTAAGGATGACCCTCAAACACGATCTGGTCAAAGGTCAGCGAGGCCATCTCGGCGGTATCCTCGGCGCGCATGGCCAAGCCCGTCAGGAATTGGGCACGCAGGCGTTCCACCTGCTCGCTTGGAAAGACCGGACAGCGCAGGGCATCTGCTAGGAGCTCGAGCAGAAGTGGCAAATCTTCCGACAGGCAGCGGCCGGTAAACCCAGCGGTATGCCCGCCGGCGCTGAAGGACAGGTTGGCACCGGTGGATTCAAGATCGTCGAAGATTTTCTGAAAATTGCGTTTTTCACTACCGCGCAATAAACTACTGGCAGTGAAGTCTGCCAGGCCGAGCTTCTCATCCGGGTCGAACAGGCTGCCGCAGGGGATGTAGCCACCGATGACCACCGATGGGCTGTTAAAGTTGGTACGAGCCAAAACTGTAATGCCATTAGATAGGATCTCGCGGTTGATATCGTCCGGCCCGGGTAGTGAGTGCTGGTTGGCTGGTTTCATGACTGCCCCTCCGCACCTGTGGGAAGGTAAGTACCCACCACCCGATTCTGCGGACGGAAATATTTCTGGGCGGCATTTTGAAGGTTGGCAGGGGTGACTTTGGCAAGGTTCTCCAGGTAGGTCAGGAACCAATCATAAGCCGCGAACATCTCAGCGTGGCCGAGCCAGAAAGCCTGGTTGGTGATGTTTTCCGAGCCATAGGCAAACAGGGCGCGTGCTTGTTTGATGGCGCGGGTAATCTCTGTAACTGGTATGCTCTCTTTCTGGATGCGCTTGATCTCGTCATCAAAGGCGGCCAGCGCTTCCTCAGCTTTGTGCTTTGGGTGAACGGTAATAACAACACTATAGAGGAACGGATCAACTGTGGCGGTCAACCCGCCACTGACAGAAACAGCCAGTTCTTTTTCGACCAGGGCACGATACAGGCGGGAGGTCTTGTTGGAGATGCCTCCGCCTCCGAACATGTTCAGACTGCTCGGACCTGCCAGCAGGCTGTCCAGGACCGTAACCGGGAAGAAGTCCGGATCGTTCGCAGCTGGGGCGTGGTAGGAAATATCCAGGTAAGTCGTCTCCCCTGGTCCTTCCACTGTCAGCCGGTGTTCACCATTGGCTGCGGGTTCGGAACGGAAAATGCGCGGTGGGATGGGTCCGGTAGGAATAGGTGCGTAGAGTTCACGGATGCGTGCCAACATTTCACTTGTTTTAAAGTCCCCGGCTACGCTCATGACGGCGTTGTTAGGCGAGTAAAAAGTGCGGTAATGACCGTGCAAATCAGCGCGGCTCATCGACTTCAAGTCCGACAGGTCTCCGATCACCTCGTGATGGTATGGGTGGACACGGAAGGCCGCGTTCTGGACGGCCTCTCCCAGCAGGAAGTAGGGTTCGTTTTCGCTGCCTTCACGTTCAGAAATGACAACGGTTCGCTCGGAGGCAACTTCTTTCTCATCGAACAGGCTGTTGACCATCCTGTCAGCCTCGATACGCAGACCCAGATCGATCTTGTCGGCGGGCATGGTCTCGAAAAAGGTAGTCCAATCAAAGTAGGTGAAGGCGTTCCACATGCCTCCATCCCGCGAGACCGCCCGGTCGAGTACCTCGGATGGAAACTGGGGCGTGCCCTTAAACTGCATATGTTCGCACCAGTGCGAGATACCGGTGTGACCAGTGAATTCATCCCGTGAGCCCACCCGGTACCAAAGCCATGAACTGACCAATGGGGCGGTATGGATTTCTTTCAGCAGAACCTTCAGACCATTTGCCAAGAGATATTGGCTATATGGTTTTGTCATGGGGTGCTCGGTGTGGTTGTTGGAACATCATGATCTGAACAGATATAGATACCTTGTGGATATTGGGCGTTTTTATCGAACGAGCAATAAAATGGACGCACTGTGTTTTGCAGACCCACTAATGGTTTATGTAGTTGGGTCTGGTTTAGTGGGATAGTAATTGGCACTTGCAAGGTGATCGGCACAGTTGCCTGGACGGGGATCTCCAGGTTCAAGGCGATTGGCAGGTTGGTGCCGGCTGGAAGCGTAACATTTGCCGGAGCGTTAATGGAGAGACCGCCTGAGTTGATCACAACGTAAGCATTGGCGATGGCAACACTATGGGTCAAGGTCACATCTGTGTTTTGCTGGACTGGGAGCATGAAACTGATCGGTATCTGGGTATCCAGCGTGATGGTCGTGCCGATGCTGGCATTATCCATTTCGACGAAATTACCATAGAGTCCGCTGAGCAGGCCGGAAACGGTTGTTTTCAAATTTCTAACTTGGACAGCCATGCTCAGGAGTACAACCACCAGGATCGCGTTGATAATCAGGGAAGATCCAGCGGTGACATCCCAGTAGGCGCGTCGGGTCCGTTCCCGCCTGGACAACAAAGGTGGTGTCTTTGGCAGTTCAAGCGGGGTGGCATTTTGGCCTGCAGATACAAGGGAGCGCAGGCGTTCGCCTGGGTTCATGTTTTTATGGGAGAACAAAGATACTTTCCGATCGCCGCGAGTTGGAAACGCTTCGGGTTTTGCATTCTCGCTGGAAGCTTCGGACTGCCCAGCTGTACTAGCCTCGGGCTGGTTTTCGGCTGCCATGAACGAGGCCGGTTTGCGTCTGAAAATTGAGGCAGGTTGCCGGTTGTTGTTACCAGATTGAGAGAGCGGCTTCGAGCGATGAATTACACGCTTCGGCTCAAAAGATGCCTGCTTCTTGGCATCCATCGTTGACTCGCTTTGTTCCTCTTCGGGCGGTTTATTGAAGTCGAACACTGACATGGCAGTACTCCTATTTCCATAAATATAGCATAGAGTTGAAAAACGCGGGGTATGGTATGAGAAGATGATAAGCTCCAGTTTTTGTCCTTGCCCACCGGTTGACCAGCGACTATAATTCTGCATCATCAATACTTATGAAGGGGTAAGTCGCGTTTTCGCTGAAATCCTTTTCCGTTATCTGAAGATTATTTTATCAGGAGAACCTGGATGGAAGATCCGAAATATATGGTGGCTGTAATAGGAGCCGGACCCGCGGGCCTTTATGCCGCACGCAAACTGGCTGAAGGTGGGGCACGGGTAGTGCTATTTAATCGCGATATCAAACCAGGCGGCCTGGCTGAGTATGGAATTTTCTGGGATAAATTCAAGATGCGATTGGGTTTGCGCAACCAGTTCACCCACATCCTGGCTGAGCCTTTGATTGACTATTATGGAAATGTGACTGTCTGTTGTGGTGGCAACATCGTGCTCGAAGATTTACTCGAATCCGGTTTCCAGGCAGTGCTCGTCACCACCGGCGCCCAGGGTACAAAGTGGCTGCGACTGCCAGGCGAGAACTTGCCTGGTGTCTACCATGCAAAAAACATTGTTTTTCACTATAACCAGCTACCTCCTTTCAGTGATAAGAAGTACTTGCTAGGAAAGCGTGTAGTAGTTGTGGGGGCGGGGAATGTCATGATGGACATCGCTCACTACCTTATCCGCGATTGCAAAGTGGATGAGGTGGCAGCAGTTGTGCGCCGTGGTCCGGCAGAAGTGAAATTTACCCGTAAAGAAATGGAAGGCGTCGCTGCCAACCTGGACCCGGCCCTGCTGGATGCCGAGTTTGCCCGCGTTACACCCATCATGCAGGCCGCCGGTCAGGATCCGGTAGCGGCCAAGGCTGCTTTTAACGAGGCGCGGCCCAAGGCTCTTGATCCGGTCTCTCAGACCCACTTTCGTTTCGAATTCCTGGCTACGCCGGTCCGCGTCATGGGGGATTGGATGAGTGGCGTGACCGGGCTGAAAGTGGAAGACAATACATTGGTGGCCGCGGATGGCAATGTCAAGGCGCGCGGTACCGGAAATACCCGCCAGATCGAAGCTGATACGGTCATCTTTGCCATTGGCGATACAGTTGACAGGGATTTCTGCGTACCGGTTTTTAACGATTCTTATATGACTGTCAAGGAGCCGCGTTTTCCGGTGGATGGTCTCTCATATGAAGCTTTCAACCCGGATATCAACCAGCCGATGGAACGTGTGTTCCTGGCAGGTTGGGCGCGGCAAGCGAGCACAGGCCTAGTTGGTTATGCCCGCCGTGATGGCGAAAACGCGGCTGAAGCGATGTTAGCCTATCTCCGGGCTCAATCTCCGATGCGCGACCTGGATAATGTAGTGGAGAAATTCGAGCAACGTTTGGAAGAGACACACCTGCGCCTGGTGGATAAAAACCATCTTGCAAAATTGGAGAAAGTCGAAAATGCCGAAGCGCTAAAACTTGGTATTGAGGAATTCAAATTTTCCACGAATGATGAGATGTTTGCCGCAATGGGGTATTGAGACTGAGACCTTCCACTCGTTGAGTTGGAAATAACCGAAAGCGCGCTGCCAAAGGCAGTCGCGCTTTTTATTTGTACAGATTCTGTAAGCAACGATTCGAGATCGTCCGGGTTGTATCATATATAGGGAACCAAAAGCGCTCTGCCAACGTATAAGTATATGGAAATGAAAGAAAGGAGAATCGCATGTCGCCATTTACGATCGTCGTCGTTCTGATATTGACAGTCTTATTTATTGTTTTGAGTGTCATCCCGCTCCTACCCGGCCAACCTGACATGGATTCCTCCCCCCATTCTCCACGGGCGAAGACAAAAGCTGCCCATTAATACCAATAATAAAGAAGAGCGGCCCAGCGGACCGCTCTTCTTTTTATTAATGATTGACAATTTCCCGGATGGATTTGGCAAGCGCCCGAGCCCGTTGTGGAGCATCACCAACATAGGATCCGGCTTCCATAAGATGACGGATTTCCTTATCTGATAAATATTCCGCCAATTCCGCGTCCTGGCACAGCAGAGGGACCAGGAAGTCTTCGCCACTGGAGCGCAAAGAAGCCCAAGCTTTCATGGCGTGGCTGCGGATCCGCTCGTGCATCTCCTGCCGGTCCGCACCACCCTTGACCAAGGCCATCAGAAGCTTCTCGGTGGCCGCGAACGGCCCATAGACGCTGAGATTGTGGGCGATGGCGGCCTCATCCACCTGAAGATTGGAGAAAATGCTGTTGGCTGTGCGGAGCAGTTCATCAGCCGCGAGGCAGGCTTCGGGGAGCAGGATCCGCCGGTTGGCAGAATCGTCCAGCGTACGTTCGAGCAGGGAGTTGGCAGCATTATCCCAGGCAATTCGTGGCAAGGATGCAAGGTAGCGAGCCAATGAGTTTATTTTTTCCGAGCGGATCGGGTTGCGCTTAAAGGGCATGGCCGACGAACCCACCTGTTTCTCCCCAAACGGTTCGGCCAGTTCGCCGATGGCCGGGGATTGCAACAGCCGCAAATCGAAGGCAAGTTTGTGCAGCGAGGCGCCCAACCCGGCCAGAGTTGAAACCACCTCGTAATCCTGTTTGCGTGGGTATACTTGCGATGCGACCGAAAAAAAAGGCAGGTTCAGTCTCTTGGAGAGCTTCATTTCGAATTCAGCCAGCTTGTCTGCACCCAGTAATTCGCCATAAGCAGCCGAAGTGCCAACCGCGCCTTTGAATCCCTTCCCTTTTATCTTTGAAGCCTGATCCCTGATCGATTGATAATCTGATAACAGATCCTGTCCATAGAGCGCCAGCCGGTAGCCCAGTGTCGACGGTTCGGCCGGCTGGAGGTGGGTGAATGCTATCAAAGGTGTCTCAGCCCATTTTTCGATCAGGAGTTCCAAGGCCCGCAAAAGGGAGGCGAGGCTTAGGATCAGAAGTTCGAGTGCGGCTCTCAGGCGCAGCGCATCGGTATTGTCCTCGATATCCATTGAAGTTGCACCAAGATGGATGATCCCGCAGCCAACCGGACATTGCTCGGCAAAAGTCCTCACTTCCGCCATCAGGTCGTGCTGGATCTCGGCCTCGATTTCAAGAGCGCGTGGCAGGTTGAGTTCAGTCATGTGACGGCGAAGATCGGCGACCTGTTCTTGTTTCACCAATCCATACTCAGATTGGACTTCAGCCAGGGCTACCCACATTTGCCGCCAGAGCAGACGCTTGTTGGTTTCGCTCCACAAACGCCGCATGGCGAGTGTGCCGTAACGCCAGGTGAAAGGGGAGAGGTACGTGTCGAAGTCGGTCATGGTTGATCAATCCTTATTAAATGATAAATGGGTCAGTATCGTAGACCGCGTTACAGTTGGTCATGAAGGCGATTGATTTGCCGGGAAGAGTAATCCGCCTCGAAGCGGTCTTTTCCCTGTGGATGCAGCTCACGCAGGTCCACTGTCTTCGGAAGTGGTGTGGGTTGATAAGGCCGGCCTTGCATGGCTGCCAGCATCTGCTTCAATTCTTCAATCTCCTGGTGCTGGGTGGCAAGTGTTTCGAGTACGAGTGTATGGATGGCTGTAACGTGAGTGTGGTCTTTCTGGGCACGTTTCTCCTGCATTTCGGTGATCTGTTTCTGGTGAACTTCGTAAATGGTCGCATATAGTAGGACAATGCAACTGACTGCTACACTCATCGTGTTCAGGTAGCTGTTGATACTCAACACCAGAATGGTTTTGCTGGCAAAAGCAAGCAGGGGAATCAGCAGTGCCATCGTTGCCAGGATGACGAAACGGTGTATAAGGAAGCGCACCGGCCAGGGCAGGACATATTTATCGAGCCATTGATTGAGTCTATTGATCATGAAAACTCCTTCATGTACCCATGAATGGATGACCGAATTGATCTTCAGGAATCAGTTCCATACGGCTGAACGTGCCTTTTACCCCACCCAGCCCCAGCTGGCGAACTCAGCAGAGAAGAACAACAATCCCAACCAGGAAAGATACAGGATGAGTCGATTGATCCAGGGTCTGCGGCTCCAAGCGGCCAGCACCATAAAGGCTGGGAATATTTCGATCGCGTAGCGAGCCATGCTTACCAAGGGCTGCGGCGAGCCAAGCCGTGTCAGGAAGAGCAGCATCAGGGTCACGGCATACACACCATAAAGGCGGGGGAGTTTTTTCCAAATAAAAAAGGTCAGGACGATCGAAAACAAGGTGAATGCAAGTTCAATGAGATTCTCCGCGACCAGTTGTCCGTGCAGGATGCGGACGGCAGCCTCAACCATGTTCCAGCCGGGGAAGGCGAGAGTGCCTCCACGCGCGATTGCTGCAAGGATGGCCGAAGGTGGCAAACGAAGGCCAATGAAGACATAGCCGGGGAAGAGCGCTGCTCCTGAAAGTGTGATGACTGGCGCCAACCAGCCTTTGTGATCCCCGGTTCTCCAGGCAGACCAGAGTGCCCAGCCGAGTGGAATGATGATCAAAATACCTGGAGAGCGCGTCAAAGCCACAACAGCGCCCCATATTCCGGCCCAGGCCCATTTCTTCTGCCGGACACAAAGAAAACACAGCATAGCTCCCAGCAGGAATAAAGATTCGGTATAAGCAGCGAACAAGAAAAGTGCAGTAGGGAACACCGCCAGGTAGAGTACCGCCCGCCGTGCCAGGTTCTCATCATTAAACTCAAAAATTGTTAGTTTGAAAAATGCAACGAGACACAGCAGGCAAGCAATACCTGAAACGATCATCCCAGCCAGGAGTGTATTTCCACCAATGAGATGGGAAACCAGGTTCATCAATAACGGGTAGAGGGGAGGTGTAAATAGGGCTGTATTGAAGGCAGTATAGCCGTGCTCGGAAATGGCCTGGTACTGGGGTGTATCCCAGCGTTGCCAGGGTTCCAGCCAGGGATTAGTCTCCAGTGGGACCCCCTTATAGAGATCGGTCAGGCCGGGGGGTGGACCCGCTGGAATCACCTGCCGCACGGCCCACATCCATATATTCAGGAAGATATGGACTGCTGTGAAGATGACCAATACACGAATGATCCATGAATATTTTCTCATTGTCGGATATGCCATTATACGTTGAAAAAAAGGTTTGGATACAGCAGTGCATGAAATTGAGTTGCAATATAAGTCGCATATATTACCGGATTACGCCATCCAGGGGGATGGTATGTGGATGTATTAACCTTGACAACCAGAGAATAGTGCGTATAATATGCCCCACACCATCTAAATACCATCCATGTGGATGGAAAGGAGAATAATATGCCTGACACTGAAAAGATAACCATCAATCTGTCTGCCGTTGATCTCGGAAAAATTGATTTGGTTGTGCAAGAAGGCCTGTATTCCAACCGGACCGACTTCATCCGCACAGCCATCCGGAACTTGCTGGATAAACACAACCTGGAGATCCAGCAGTCGGTAGCACGTCATTCTTATGTGGTTGGAGTGCTCTCTTACGATCGTTCTGATCTTGAGAAGAGGAAGGCGAAGGGTGAAAAACTAAAGATCACCATTCTGGGTTTGCTGCACCTTCATGACGATATTTCTGCTGACCTGGCATCCGATGCGATTGAGTCGGTAAAGCTCCTGGGGATTTTCATTGCCAGCGATGCGGTCAAGACTGCCCTGGCTGACCGGATGAAATAGCCATTCTGTGGTGGTTGGCCCCATTTCCAACTGGCTGGGAGGACGCATCTGATATCCCATCGCAGCGGGTAGTGCATCCCGGTCACGCAGATTTATTCCATCCCTGCAATTAAGAACATTAACCAGATCTGTTATCAGACGCCTTCCCTGCTGGGCCCTCCCTCTGCCGTGTAAACGAGGCTTTCCTAATGAGATCTGCTCTATCCCTGCGACAACTCAGGAGAACTAAAAAAGTGAGGCCGACCTGAAAAGGTCGGCCTCATTAGTTCTATATTCCTCTTGCCTTTGTCAAATCCAGGCGAGTATGGGAACGGGTCATGAACATGACTTAGTTGCCAGGTTTATTGCTGTCATGGCATTTGAGACAAGTGTAAGTGGAATAATCAACCGGATGGCAATCCGCGCAGGTTGCATGTTTATGGTTGGCGCAGTTTCCCTCGCATCCACCGGGATGATTGAAGGTTGCGTTCCAGTTACTGGTGTTGTGGCACTGGGCACAATTTAAGCCAAATTGCCCGGCATGGACAGACGGTTCGGCATGACAGGAAACACAATCTGTTGAGAGTCCGCTGAAACTGCCCCCAGAATGACATTGCGAGCAATTTAGGTTGGCGTGCCCACCGCTCAATGCGAATCCGGTATGCGCAAAGGTTGCATTCCAATTACTGGTGCTGTGGCAATGTGAGCAGTCTGTGCCGAACTGTCCGGCATGGATTCCAGGTTCAGCGTGGCAGGAGACACAGGCTTTTGATAGTCCATTATAAACGCCGCCGGAGTGACATTGCGAACAGCCCAGGTTGGTGTGTGCGCCGGTTAACGGGAATCCGGAGATGGAATGGTCAAAGGTGGCCGGAGTCCAGCCGCTCGTGGTATGGCAGGAACCACAATTTGTACCGAACTGACCGCCATGAGTATCGTTCGCCGCGTGGCAGGAATTGCAGGCAGTGGATGCGTTATTGAAGACATTGTTGGCATGGCAGCCAGAGCAGGCCACGTGGACGTGTTGGCCTGTCAATTTGAAGGAGGCCGAATTATGGTCAAAGGTGGATGGCTTCCAACCAGAGGTGGTGTGACAGGAACCGCATGAGCTGCCAAGGCTGCCATTGTGAGAGTCATTGACCGCATGGCAGGCATTGCAATCTGTGGGTGTGCCTTGGTAAACCTTGTCGATATGGCAACTCTCACAGGTCGCAGTAATGTGTTTGCCTGTCAATTTGAAAGCTGCCAGATTGTGGTCCATGGTGGCCGGAGTCCAGCCGGCGGTAGTGTGGCAGGTACCACATCCGGTGCCAAGGCGGCCTTTGTGGGTATCTTTTACGGCATGGCAGGAATTGCAGTCACTGGGTATGCCTTGAAGAACATGATTGATATGGCAGCTCGCGCAGGCAACATTTACGTGTTGACCATCCAGTTTGAATGTGGCCAGGTTGTGGTCAAAAGAGGCCGGGGTCCAACCGGTAGAGGTGTGGCAGGAACCGCAATCGGAGCCTAATTGGCCCTGGTGGGTGTCATCCTTGGTGTGGCAGGATGAGCAGTCCTGTGGGGTGGATTTTAGGTTTGCGAGAGTGCGGGCATTGACATGGCACTGTCCACATGGTACCTCGGCATGTTTCCCGATCAAACGGAAAGCGACGCTGTTGTGGTTGAAATTGTGACCAAAGGAATCCACCCCATCGTGGCAAGCCAGGCAGTTGGCACCAAAATCAAAGATGTGGGCCTGTACAAAGACTGCATCGATCTGGGTGTGACAGGTTGGGCAGATGGCCTGGTCGAACGGTGGGGCATAGGTTTGAGCGTGACAATCCTTGCAGCTGTAAGATGACCCATCAGCTTTGGCTTGGTGAGAGGTCAAGAGGAAACCAAATGTATCGTGAGAAAAGTTGGCATTGCTGAGGTCGATCAGCGGAGAGCCTGGACCGCGATGGTCGGGGTGGCAATTTTGGCAGGCCAGGTCGGGATTGTTCTTATTCAGCATGCCATGCAGTAAGGATGGATCTTGCCACTGCGCAGCTACGTCGGTGTGGCAAACCACGCATTTGTCAGCCATACTTGTGGTGCTCCAGAATGGGGCATGACACAGGCTGCACTTGCCGGCAATGTCCGCGTGGGAACTAACCCCGCCCAACGCAGCACCGGTTTTCGCGTTGAGTCCGCCGGGGCTGAACAACATACCACCGGATGCAAAAGCGAACCCTGCTATGATGAGGGCGGTCAAGGATGCCGCCATGACTCCGGAAATGGTAAAAAAACCCAGACGGGTATTCTTCATCATCGACCTATCTTAGCAGAGTGGCATAATACAACGCCGCACCGATATGGATGAAAGCAGCTGTGAAGAGCGCCATCCCGATCGGGATGTGGATCACATGCCAGATCGTCATTACGCGGCGGGCGCGCGCCAAGGCGGCTGCCTGGAACTGACCCGAAGGCGTCTCGAACTCAACGCCCTCCAAAGTGCGGGGGATCTGGGTGTAAATATAACGACCGACAAACCCGCTGATGACGATGAGGATGGTTAGCAGTGTGGTGGCACCAGCCAGGCCGTTGAACTTCCAGGAGCTGTGCAGCAACACCAGGAAAGGTCCCACCAATCCTGTGAAAATATGGAACTGGAGCCAGGAGGCCATGCTGCCCCAGCGTGCAGATTGGCTGCGTTTGCGGAGGGAGTACAGGATTTCAGTAAGCAGCATGAGAATAAAACCCAGGATGCCCAACAGGTGGCCGAAGAGGGTTCCGGCTGGGGGGATTGCACGCGTCCAAAAGACAACAAAGGCATAAACTGCGGTGATCAGGATGGCTGCAAAAAAAGATAACCATAATTCCCTATTATTACCGTATTGTTTTGTCATGTAACGTGCCATGGAAATCCTCCATACCCTCGAGTGCTCGACGCTTCAAGAGTAGTCCGTGCCTATGGCCAACCATATTTTCCCGGTTCCTCACCTGTGCAGCCAATCGTCTTGATGGCTCTATTTTACCAAGTTTGACCAGAAATCCATCACGATCTGTCCCAACGCGGCGCCGGGATGGAGCAAATGACGTATGGAGGTTATATCAGCATTGGAAGAGATCAAATCCTGTAAAGGCCAGGAGAGCTTTTGATCACCCATCACCATCGCACCGAGCAGGGATTGCTCGCCGATCATCAAGCGCAGGTGATTAACATCGGAGTTACTTTGCATGGAAATGGTATTCGGCAATTGCTGCCATGTCTCGCTGGAACCGCGTGCCACACTCACCAAGTCATCGTCAATCCCGCTTCCAACCGCCCCGATGATGGTGGTCATCACCCCGGCCAGCCGCACTACGTTGATGGCCACCTTTCGTTTGTAGGTTTTACTCACCCCGGCCATATTGAAGGCCGCGATCCTGCCTGTTTCACGGGCCGGATGCCAGAGGGTGTCCATGAAAGACTGACCGCTTAGGGCCTCGCGCACTTGGGACACGTCCCCGGCGGCGAAGATATCCGGGTCGCTGGTCTGCATGGTTTCATTAGTCAGGATCCCTCTCTCGGTTGCCAGGCCAGCTGCCTTGGCCAGTTCCATCCGCGCTTTTACCCCTATGCCCATTGCCACGATCTCGCAGCGGATGGTTTCGCCTTTTGTGGTGCGAATGCCCGCCACCTTGCCGTTTTTGCCCAGGATCTCAGCGGTTTCGGTTTGGAAATGGAATATAACCCCGTCTTCTGTCAGGCGATGCTCCAACAGGCGGCTTTCATTCTCATCCAGCACATTTGGCCAGTAGCGTTCACCGCGCAGGAAGTAATGGACTTTAAGACCCAGGGCTTTCAAGCCTTCCACCAGTTCAACAGCGATGATACCGCCGCCCACCACAACAGCGGATCTTGCATGCCGGGCCAAGGAGACGATCCGGCGGGCGTCATCAAAATCATCGAGTTTGACAACTCCTTGCAGGTCCGCACCGGGGATACTCGAAGGTACAGCAACCGAACCGGTTGCCAGGAGCAGGCGGTCGTAGGTCAACGTGCCTGCGGAGCCGATCTCCAGCTGGTGTTTCTGGGGGTTCAGGCGCGTGGCATTCCCCCTGACGTACTTCGAGTTCAGAGGTTTCCAGTCTTCCTTTGTAAAAATGGTAAGTTGTTTTTCTGGGATCTCACCGGTCAGATAGTAGGCCAGGCCCGGGCGCGAGTAAAATCCGTGCGGATCATCCCCCACCAGGGTAATTTCAGCGCTACGGTCCCGGGATCGCAATGTATCGATGGCAGCCACTCCAGCCACGCCTGTGCCAACAACCACGTAACGGGTCATGCTTCCTCCCGTTTGAACAACTCCGTTCTTTCAAAGCGTAATGCCCCGCGTGGACAGCGCCGTACACATTCTCCACAAGTCAGGCAATGGGAATCGTCAATGGGCTCTCCCATCCAGGCATGACGGCGCACATCGATGCCGATCGGGCAGTTAAAGGAGCAAATTCCGCACTGAACACAGCGTGATTGCACCGGGATCACGTGCCCTGTAGCCATGACTTCACGATGCTTGGATTCATTGCTCAAAGACAATTCAATACCCATAAGTCGACAATCCTACCCTAATTTGATTAATTGAACAAGGAGTCAAACTATTCGTAATTGTTAGGGAATTAAAAACCGGGTCCCTTTCGAGACCCGGCATCTGAGGCACTATTGCGTTTACTCGATGGGTACAACGTTGGATGCCTGCAGTCCTTTGGGTCCCTGTTCAATGGAGAACTCAACCTTCTGGTTCTCTTCCAGGCGCTTGTATCCCTCCATTTGGAGGGCTGAGAAGTGCACAAAGACATCCTCGCCTTCTTCGCGGCCAATAAAGCCGAAACCCTTGGTGGCATTGAACCACTTGACGGTGCCAACAAAACGTTCTTCTGACATTTTTCTTTCTCCTACATAAAATTTATCGTGTCTAGATCCACCAGTTTTTGGAAAGCCCAGCACACAACGGGCGCAAGCGTATCACGCCTGTAATGCAATGTCAAGGGAATATTAAGCATAAAAGCGTTTAAATGGATAACATCAATCCCCAGCTTGAAGCAATTCTGTGGGAATTGGATTAATAATTGGATGATGGGGGATGCCAAGTGGGGTAACCCTCCATCTTTCACCGATCTACCTCGTAATCAATTTTCCATAGCGGACAAAGCATAACCAATAATTGAATTTGATTTTACAAAACGAGCGTTCTTTTTTCAAGGATGATTCTTCTGCTTGATTCCATCACTTACTTAATAAAACCGCATATTCTAGTCGACGTTCTCATTGCTCGCGATGGACGATGCCTCGCTGCCAAGCGTAGACAGCCACCTGGGTCCGGTCTGCGACGTGGAGTTTGCTCAAGACGTTACTGACGTGCCCCTTGACGGTGTTCTCGCTGATGACCAGCTTTTCAGCGATTTGACTGTTTGTCAGGCCGCTGGCGATAAGTTTGAGTACGTCCAGTTCACGCTCGGTCAATTCAGTGAAGAGCGGTTCAGCGTCGGGGTTGTCACCGCGGAGGTTTTGCAGGACACGTACCGCGACGCGCGGGTGCAGGGTCACTTCCCCCCGGACGGCGCGGCGCAGAGTTTCGGCCAGCCTATCCATTTTCATGTCTTTGAGAATATAGGAGATCGCACCGGCTTTCAAAGCCGGGAAAATATGTGCGTCTTCGTGGAAGGAGGTCAGGACGACCACCTGAGTGCGTGGGCTGACCTTCTTGATACAACGGGTGGTCTCAATGCCGTCCATGCCGGGCATAATGAGGTCCATAAGGACCACATCCGGGATGAGTTCTGTAACGAAGTCAATGGCTTCCTCCCCCGATGAAGCCTCCCCGACTACACGGAAATCAGGCTGTGTCTCCAGGTAGGCACGCACCCCCTTGCGCACAACTTCATGGTCATCCACAAGGAGAATGGTAATTGGCTCAGTCATTATTTCCTCCTCTTAGCGACCCAGTTTGATTAACAGGCAGACGGACGGTCAGGCGGGTGCCGCAATCCAGCAGGCTTTCGATATCCACCATGCCCCCGATAGATTCGATGCGTTCCCGGATGGAGCGCAATCCCACCCCGGATGGCTGTGCTTCTGGATCGAACCCGCAGCCATTGTCAGCGATGGTCAAAACCACCATGTCCGTTTTGTAGGATAAGACAACTTCAATGTGGTCGGCGCGGCTGTGGCGGGAAACATTGGAGAGCGCCTCCTGGACGACACGGTAAATAGCCTGCTCGATATTAAGACTAAGACGCTGTTCGCTATCAATACGCACGTCCGCCTGAATATCAGTTCGGCTTTCCCATTCAAAGACATATTCACGCAGGGTAACCGCCAGCCCCTTCTCCTTCAGGGCAACCGGGTACATTTCCTGGATGAGGAAGGAGAGTTCCTCGATCACTTCGTAGACCAGGGTCTCAGCCTCACTTAGGTGGGTTTTAGCGGCCGTTGGATCCTTCTGTAAAACCCCGCTGGCGGTTCCCAATTGGGCCAGGGCGGCGAAGGCTTTTTGCTTGGCGGTGTCATGCAATTCGCGAGCCAGGCGGTTGCGTTCCTCAACGACAGCCAGTTCCTTGGTCTGTTCAAAGAGTTTCTCGATCTCCTGTGTGCGGTCGCGGACCTGACGCTCGAGTTCACGGTTGTAAGATTGGATACTCCTGACACGCACCCAGTAGGCGGTCAAAACAAGAACAATGAGACCGCCCACAAGGGTGAGACGGAACCACAAGGTCTGCCAGAAAGGAGGCACAACAGTCACCCGGATAGAAAGCCCGTTCTCGTTCCAGATCCCGTCCTGATTCGATCCCTTGATGCGCAAGACATAGCTGCCTCCAGGCAAGTTGGTATAGCGCCCGTTCCGTCTTTCCCCGACCTGATTCCAGCCCTGGTCGAAGTTTTCCAGCATATAAGCATACTGATTCTTCCCCGGCTGGGCATAACTTAGAGCAGAATACTCGAACTCGAAACTCCTCTGCGGCCAGCGGAGGGTTATTTTCTGCACAAACTCCGGCAGCGTGTCCCTGTTCAATGGTAGACCATCCTGAGTGATCGACAACAGGACAACCGGCGGGATAAAGGGGCTGTCACTGATCAGGTTAGGGTCGAATACTGTCAGCCCGTTCACACCTCCGAAGTAAAGATGTCCATCGCTGTCCTTGGCGCAGGCATTCGGGCTGAATTCATTCCCTTGCAACCCGTCGTCCACGGTGTAATTTCGAATGCCTTTTCCGGTAGCCGGGTCAAAGCGCGAAATCCCGTGATTCGTGCTTAACCAGAGAAAGCCGTTATTGTCTTCCAAAATACCGAAAATGACACTATTCGGAAGACCATCTGTCTCCCCAAAGTGGGTAAAGGAATTGGTTGCAGAGTCCAAACGATTTAAGCCTCCGCCGTCCGTTCCAACCCAAAGTGTTCCATGGGTGTCCTGATAGATACTGAGAATGGAATTATTGCTGATACTGTCCTGGTTGGCGGGGTCGTGCTGGTAGCGCAGGAATTGACCCGAGGCTGGGACGTACCGATTGAGCCCATCATTAAATGTCCCAATCCACAGGATACCGGAGTGATCCTTAAAAAGCGTCTCGACATCATTCCCGCTGAGGCTGTGTGGATCCACAGGATTGTTCTGATAATGAACAAAGACCTGGCTGTCAGGATCGAATCGCTCCAGGCCATCTTGCGTGGCGAGCCACAAATTCGAGGCATCGTCTTCAACCATGGCATACACCGGGGAACCGATCAGACTGGTCTGGTCACCCAGGATGTGGTGGTAATGAACAAAATCACCGGAACCCGGGAGGCGCATGTCCAACCCGCCGGAGGTCCCTACCCAGAGTGTGTCCTTGCGATCCGTAAATGCGGACCAGACTTCGTTGCTGTCCAGACTGCCCGGGTTCCGAGGGTCATTCAGGAAGCGGGTCACCAGACCTGTGCGGGCAGAGAGACGATCCAGACCGCCATCAAGTGTGCTGATCCAAACATCACCCTTCCCGTCGATGCGGAGGTTCCGGACAATATTCCCACTAAGGTTCTTTGGGTCGTCTGCACTGAAGTGGTAGTACGTAAAACGATCTTGTCCCCGGTAGTATTTATTCAAACCCCCACCAGATGTTCCAATCCATAGAACGCTGTCACTACTTTCTATGATGGCGGTGATAATATCGTTGCTCAGGCTGGTTTCCATCCCGGGATCGTTTTTGGAATGAATGAACTTTCCAGAGGAACTATCATATCTGTCCAAACCGTCACTCGTACCGACCCAAACATTTGAATTGCCATCCACAAAAACAATCCGCACGGAGTTGCTCGCCAGGCTGTTGGAATCTCCAGGGGAATGCAGGAAGTGGGTGGCTAGTTTGGTCTCTGGATTGAACAGGTTAAGCCCTTTTTCCGTTGCAACCCACAAGTTGCCGTCTGAATCTTCCTGAATTGAACGGATGCTATTGCCGCTCAATGTGGAAGGCTTGGATACGTCCATGGAATAATTGATAAAGGCATCGGTTTCCTCGTTGTATCGGTTCATGCCAGCGGCGGCGGTACCGATCCAAAGAGTACCATGGGTATCTTCGAAGATGGAAGTGATATCGTCGCCGCTGGGTTCCGATGTCGGTAGGGGGTTGAAATTGTAATGCTCGAAGCCGTTCCTGGCAGGTAAATATCGATCGAGGCCTTCGGCTGTCCCGATCCACAATCGTCCCCGGCTGTCTTCAAAAACAACCTGGACCCGATTATTGATTAAACTGGACGGATCGGAAGAATCGGTAACGAAGTGGGTGAACAACCCAGTGGCTGGGTCGTAACGGTTAAGTCCACCCAGGCGGGTCCCAATCCAGATGTAGCCCTGTTTATCCTGGAAAAGGGAATTGATCCAGCGATCATTGATGCTCTGGGGGTCATCGGGAGCCGGCCGGAAGACCTTGAAGGTATTACCGTCGTAGCGGTTCAAGCCATCTTGGGTTCCGACCCAGATGAAGCCTTGCTTATCCTGAAGGAGGCAATTAACGACTCCTTGCGAAAGTCCCCTAGATACTCCGATCCGACCGAAACGAATATTCACGGCCGGTAAAGAATGAGAGAGGCTCGTTGGAAGAGAAGGGGCGGGGGTGGGCTGGGTGGGGATGGCAGACTGTGTGGCAGAACCGGAGGCTGGAACAGGGACACCGCAACCTGCCAACCAGAATAAGCTGATAACAAGGGTCATCAGCACGAACAAGGCTTGTTTGGGAGCTGCACTTTCTTTAGTCACAAATATTGTCCTGGGACCCTGATCCCATTCGATATCATTATATCCAGAACCAATCTAAGTAGTTGTTTCGATTGCCTCTATCAGGCAGATGCAGGGTCTGGCTCCGGATTTGAGGAGCGGCGAAGCATCAAGGTTGATCGTATTTTCGCATATGTTCGTAGTCTACGTGCGAAATCCGGTAACGAGACATGTCCAGTCCCCACTGGGTAAGGTGGTCGGCGAAAACCAGCCCGCATTTTTCGAGCACACGCACGGATGGAACGTTTTCAGGGTGCACCAGACCGACAATATTATCTAACTTTGCGCTCTCGAACCCAAAGCGGATGGCGAGGCGGGCGGCCTGGGTGGCAATCCCGCGTCCCTGGACGTTCCGGCTCAATAGGTAAGCTACTTCCACCTCGCCGAGTTCGGGTAAGTATTCCAGCCCATTCCACCCGACAACCTGACCATCCTCAGATGTAACCACGGCCCAGTGACCAATCCCCCGTTGCTGCCAGTGCTTGAGCTGGTGGTTGATGTAGCTCTGCGTTTTTTCCAGTGTAAAGTCAGTTGGTGGGAAATATTTCAGGATACCAGGTTCCTGGAGGATGCCAAAGAGTGCTTTGGCATCCTCCAGCCTCCAAGGACGCAAGAACAGGTGAGGGGTGGAGAGCGTGGGAATCTTCATAAACTGGTTTTATTGACCATTCTACTTTTTGGAGGCCAGAAGTTTACCGAGATCGTATGCCTGCTGAAGCAGTTCGGGGTGTTTCTCAGCATCACCTACTTTGTCCAGCGAGCCGTGGACAATGCCGATGATCTTACTTTCCAGGAAGCGGCACATGGTTTCGTAGGTGTGGATGGCGTTGATGGCACCGGAGGTGTAGAGGTCAGTATCGCCGTAGGTGAGGATGAAACCGAATTGTTTGTGGCTGACCTCCTGCCAATGGTGTACCTGGAAGGCGTACCAGCGGTCAATGCAGAGCTTGACCTGGGCTGTGAAGGTAAACCAATAGATGGGCGAGGCCAGGAGAATGGCGTCGGCGGCGGCCAGTTTGGGGTAGAGCGTCTGCATGTCGTCTTCAATGATGCATGCGCCGGCATCGCACAGGTCGCAGCCATCACAGGGGCGGATGTCCAGACCGTGCAGGTAGATACTTTCCACTTGTGCACCGGCCTCTTGAGCGCCCAATGCGGCCCGGTCAGCAAGGATGGCACTGTTGCCTTTTTCACGCGGGCTACCTTTCAAGATGAGAATATTTGTGGTCATAAAGTTCTCCTTATCTGTATTGGACCCGGGCATAAGACCAAGCTGTGGCTGCCAGGTTGAAGGAATAGCTGAATAAAATGATGAAGCCAAATATTTTACCGACTGCGAAAGTGCAGTTGATCATACCCATCAAAGCTAGGTAGTAAAAGCCCAATAAAGTGCCTGCCAGCGGGAAGGGCGAAAATCGAATTAAAGGATGTCGTCCAGCATGAACTCGCCGTTGTTATAGAGCACAAGCAATCCTAGCAGGACGAATGTCCACCTTGGACACATGCTGTTATTGGGTGGCGGTAAAGGACTGAAACCAATCCCGTACCATTAAGCAGGCGACCCTATGTAAACTTTACCCGCTGTAACCAGCATAAACAGGAAAATGCCGATTAATAAAACACCCACGACTCCATAGGCCTGATGAATGCCAACCGTATCGGCCAAACGTCCCAACACCAAGGGAAGAGTCAAAATAGCTGTACCCGAAGCCAGGGTGGCCCGAGTACTGGCCTGTACAGTATTATTATTGGCCACGCCGATGGCCAGCGAGAGGAGGAGTGGATATAGGCTAGCGACACCAAAGCCCGTCACAAACAATCCCGCCAACCCAAGAATGATCGTGTTAGTCGTCCAGAAAATCAAAAATCCGATGCTCGCAACAAAGATAGAGGCAATCACCAATCTGCGCGCTGAAAATAGCTGAACAAGACGGCTTCCAGCCAGACGCCCAATGATCATGGCAGCCAGGAAAATGCTGATGGCTTGAGCTGCATCCACTTTCAGCATGCCCAGGGTATTCTCCAGATAGTTGGCGCTCCAGAAAATCATGCAGAACTCCACGGACACAGCTAGGACAAGTGCCACCCAATACATCCAAAACAGGATGGGCAAAGGCTGCCGAGTAGAAGGAGAATCTTCCGGGCGAGGCGTTGACTGTGGGAGAGTAGTGTGACCAAATCCAAGTCGCATCAAGAATGGGGCAAAGGCTACCGTTCCCAAGGCTAAACGCCAGCCGCCGGGTAGATGAACGGACCATCCTACCATCAGCGGTGCAGCCATTGATACCAGCGAAGCAATCACGTTTGCTTCCGACAAGGCGACCGCGCGCAATTCTCCATGCCGGTCGGATAGCGCAGACGGGACAATAACTAAAATTTGCGAGCCTACCAATCCCATGCAAAATGAGGCCCCAATAGTAAACTCTACCGACTGACCAGCCAGTAGTAAGAAGGCGCTCACACTGATTCCAAAGGCACCAAGCCAAAGAGCATGCCAGCGGCCAATGCGCTGTATCAGAATGTGACCACTCAACCCAACGAGTAGGATACCAATTGCAAATGCCGTGAAATGCAGACTACTAACCGTATACGACAGATTGAGTTCATCTTTGAGAAATGGTGTAATGGGGCCAAGAATATTGAGGAAATAACCGTAGAAAGCCAAGAGAAGGTAAGCCAGCCAAGTGAAGCGATCCCTATGAAAGCTTTGTGCCATACCAATGTCCCAGGAACAAAAAAACCTATTGAACGATAAGACCGATTCTCACCTTAAGCGCCACCCAATTATGATTCAATCGATATATTTAGGTACGTACAATTTTGTATGATATATGAATGGAGTATATAACCAAATTCCCCCAAAGACAATCACTTTTTTATCTATTAGGAGAGCGGCAAACAATAGGGGCGACCACATCGTCCCTGTTGGGATTAAGGTTGCCCATCCAACCCCTCCATGAGTGCGGAGGGACAAGTTGTGTGAAACCTATTTTTCGTCCCTTATCTCCAAAAGGCAATGAGCTTAGAGAGAAAGACAACTTTCGATTTTGAGAAAGCCTTAGGAATGTGAGGGGGTTCTCCAAACCTCATGCAATCCCCAAGTATGTCTTCTTGACCATATCGTTATCCTTGAGACCAGCAGCACTGTCATCAAATACGATCTTCCCGGTCTGAATCACATAGCCGCGATGGGCAATCTCCAAGCTAGCAAATGTGTTCTGTTCCACCAGCAAAACAGTGATGCCCTGCCGGTTGATCTCAAGGATGGTTGCGAAGATGCTCTCGAGCAGGATGGGGGATAGACCCATGGAAGGTTCATCCAGAAGCAAAAGACGAGGTTGAGCCATCATAGCACGAGCTATGGCGAGCATTTGCTGCTCACCACCCGAGAGCGTCCCGGAAAGCTGCTTACGGCGCTCTTTCAGACGCGGGAACAGGATGTATATTTTTTCAATATCCGCTGCGATGGCTGGCCGGTTCGTGCGCGTGAAAGCACCCATCTCCAGGTTTTCCTGGATGGTCATGCGGGAAAAAACCTGGCGGCCTTCCGGCACCAAGGCAATACCTCGCCGGACAATCTCATGCGGAGGCAGACGGGTCAGATCTTCGCCGGCAAACAAGATTTTCCCCTGGCTGGGTTTAATCAGCCCGCAGATGGTTTTCAGTATTGTCGTTTTCCCAGCGCCATTCGCGCCAATCAGGCAGACGATTTCACCGGGTTCCACGACGAGCGAAACTCCATGCAGGGCCCGGATTTTTCCGTACGATGTGTGAACGTCCTGGACAGTCAATAAAGCCATAGGATTTCCTAAAAAAGGTAATGGAAAAGGACTGGTTCCCGGGGGAATCCGATCACTGTTTGACGGCTGCCCGACCCAGGTAAGCTTCGATGACCAGCGGATCCTTCTGGACCTGAGCAGGTGTACCCTCGGCTATCTTCTGCCCGAAATCCAACACGGTCACCTGCTCGCTGATCGTCATGATCAGGCTCATATCGTGCTCAATGATGAGGACGGTGATACCCAGCTCATCGCGCAGGCGACGGATCAAATGTATCATATCCTGCGTCTCAGCGGGATTCATACCTGCCGACGGTTCGTCCAGAAGCAGCAGGCGCGGTCGGCTGGCAATCGCCCGACCGATCTCCAGGCGGCGCTGGGCTCCATAGGGTAAGTTGCGCGCCAGACTGTCGCCTAGGCCGCGCAAACCCACGAATTCCTGGATAGTGAAGGCTGTCTCTCTGGAGGTACGCTCCTCACGGGTATGCCGTTTTGAATGGAAAACAGCATCGAATAAATTAGAATCCAGACGACAATGCTGCCCGGCCAGAATATTTTCGAGAGTGGTGAGGTTAGCGTAGGTACGGATGTTCTGGTAGGTCCTGGCGACCCCCAGAGCCGCAATGGCGTGAGCAGGTAGGTGGCCGATGGGTTTATCTTCGAAGAGTATGCTGCCGGCATCTGGGTGGTAAAAACCTGTGATGCAATTGAAACAGGTAGTTTTACCCGCCCCGTTGGGCCCGATGATGCTGCTGATCGAACCGGCCTGTAAGGCAAAGGTCAGGTCACTGACTGCTTTCAGGCCACCAAAATTCAGGGTCATGTTCCTTACAGACAGAATCGGCGCATTCATGCCCGATCCTCCTGCGGTTTAATTTTCCCATCAGCAGCCTTTTCAAGGCGAGGCGGAACGCGTGGCAGGAAGCCGTTAGGTTTGAGGATCATCATCACTACGAGTAGGAGTCCAAAGATCAGCATGCGAAAATCCGAAAACCCGCGCAACATGTCTGGCAGGGCGATCAATGCGAGCGCTCCGACGATGACCCCATACTGGTTACCCAGCCCGCCCAGGATGATCAAGCAGAGGACGTTAATCGACACCAACAGGTTGAAGTTATCCGGGAAGATGGAACCCTGCCAACTGGCAAAAACGACACCTCCGAGTCCACCAATGAATGCCCCTAAAACAAAAGCCAGCAACTTGTACCAGATCGTGTTCACGCCAGACATTTCAGCCACATCTTCGTCTTCCCGGATGGCGAGCCAGGCGCGTCCGATGCGCGATTGGATCAGCCGGTTAGTAAGAAAGGTGAAAAGAAGAATGAGCAGAAAGATGAGATAGTAAAAGTGGGTGCCGGTGTTGAAGACCACGCCAAAAAGGACTGGTTTGTCGATCCCAATGACACCCTGAGAGCCGTTGGTCAGACCCTTCAGGTTGAGCAGAAGCAAGCGGGTAATCTCGCCGAACCCCAAAGTAACGATGGCTAGGTAGTCACCCCGTAAACGTAAAACCGGTATGGAAATCAACGCGCCTGCCAGGGCAGCCACCAACCCGCCCACCAAGAGCATAACCCAAAAAGGAAGGTGGATATCGAACTGCCGCGAGGCCAGCAGGGCGTAGGTATAGGCTCCAATGCCGTAATAAGCTGCAAAGCCCAAGTCGAGCATGCCCGCAAAACCCACATGGATCAACAATCCCAGGCCCAACAGGATATAAAGGCCGGCATATCCCAGGATCCGCACCCACAGGTTTTTCTGCGGTATTGGCAGAAGCGGCATGGCCAGGAGCGCAGCCGCGAGCAGGGCCAGCACGACCCACTTCAACCAACGCTTCCGGGCATAAACAGCAATGAAATTCTGGATCATGGTCATAATTACGCCTTTGGCTACAATTTCTTAAGGAATTTCCGGTTACCCAACAGGCCGTTGGGCATGAAGATCAGGGTCAGGATAAGGATAACGAAAGCCACCACATCCTTATACACAGCCGGCAGGACTTGTACGCTGAGCACTTCGACCAATCCCAGAATGTACCCACCCAGCATTGCCCCAGGGATATTCCCGATCCCGCCCAACACCGCTGAGGTGAAGGCTTTGATGCCCGGTACGAAACCCATATCGACCCGGATCTGCAGGTAGAAAAGACCCACCATCACCCCGGCAATCCCTGCCAAGGCCGATCCGATGAAGAAAGTGGTCGAGATGGTACGGTTGACGTTTACGCCCATCAGCGAAGCCGTATCCTTATCCTCGGATACGGCCCGCATAGCCCGACCGATCCTGGTGTACTGCACAAGCAAATATAAAGCCAGCATGATGATCAGTGAAAGGACCACGATCAACACCCGGCCGTAGGAGATAAAAACTCCGGCAAGGGTGAAACCACCCGTCCCGAGAATAGCCGGGTAGGTCTTGGCGGCCGAACCACCGAAATCTTTGGCCAGATTCAGGAGACCTGAAATGAAGGCATCGGGGAATAAGTTGTGCGAGCCAATCTTTATGTCGAGGATGGCTTTAAAGATGGTGGGAACCAGGCGGACGGATTCCTGAAGGATGATCGATGCACCGATGGCGCTGATCAGAGCTGCCAAGCGCCCGGCTCGACGCACTGGGCGGTAGGCCAACCTTTCCACAAGCACGCCGGTGAGGCTGGCTCCCAGCATCCCGACCACAAAGGTAACCACGATTGCCAGGACCGGATTCGTTTCCAAATATCCAATTGACTGGAGACGCCCGATGGTGAACAAGCCACAATAAGCACCGACCATGAAAATATCTCCGTGGGCAAAGTTCACCATCGAAAGGACACCATACACCATCGTATAACCCAGGGCGATGAGAGCGTAGAAACTGCCTACGGTGAGGCCATTAATCAGTTGTCCGAGAAACGCATGAAGGCCGGGTGATAATGTCATGATTTATAAATCCATATTCAACCTTGCAGGGGCGAGGTTCTACCTCGCCCCTGCTCGATAGCTCTTCCGGGACTTTCTTCACGTCCCTTGAGCCGATTGGTTATTGGCCGAAATTATATTCCTTCAATGGGGTAATAATGCCACCCTTTACCTGGAATACCGAGATGGAAACGACCTTCAGGTCACCAGACTGATCGAATTCCAAGTGACCGGTGACACCCGTAAAGGGCGTAGCACGGATGGAATCAGCCAGGGCTTTGCGCCCGATCACCAGGTTGCCATTCGCATCAACGGTGGCAACACGATCGGCGGCTTGCAGGAGGATCAAAGTTGCATCGTAGGAGCCCGGTCCGTAGGCAACCGGATCACCGCCAAACTTGGCCTTGAAGGCTGCCAGGAAATCATCATACCCAGCGGCACCCCCAACGGCACCGAAGGTCATATAGGCACCTTCAGCAGCAGCACCAGCCGCATCTGCAAATGAGGGCTGGGATTTAATCCCGTCTGGACCGAAGAACACTCCGCTAAAGTTGGCGGCACGGAATTGTACGACCAGCTTCATTCCCTCAGCGTCCATCCCGCCAAAGTACACACCTTGCGGACTGCCAGTCATCGAAGTGGAGACAACCGCTGAATAATCCGATTCGCCGCGGTTGATGCCTTCAAAAGAGGTGACAGTACCACCAGCAGCTTCGAACTTCTGCTTGACAGCGGTGGCCAGACCTTCGCCATAGATGGATTGATCGTCGATGATGGCAATAGAGGTCAGACCCAGTTCCTTGGTCAGGTAATCTACGGTCACCTGCGCCTGCAAATCGTCATTGGGCACGGTGCGGAAAACGGTTTCGTATCCTTGGGCGGTCACAGCGACCGCCGTGCCCGAAGGAGTGATCATGACCACATGGTTGGCGGCATAAATATCTTCTGCCGGAACGATCGAGCCAGAGCACATCGGTCCGATAACGCCCAGGATGTTCGGATCGGCCGAGAACTGTTCAGCAACGGTCACACCGGCAGCCCCTTCACAACCGTCATCCTGACCTTCAGAGGTCAGAGTCCAACCGTGCAGGCTCCCGCCGAATTTCTCGATGGCCAGGTCGACACCGTTGAGCATGTCAGTCCCATAGACGGCGTAACCGCCTGCCAGGGCTGAAGATAAGCCGACCTTGACCGACTGACCAGGCGGGATGACGATATTCCCCCATGGATCTGCAGGAATGCTGGTGCTGGCGCTAGTGCTGCCGGGGGTATCAGTTGGAAGCACACCGGTTGCGGGTGCCGCGGTTGCGGCAGGACTACACCCCGAAACAAGCAGAGTTAGGGCGACGAACAGGGTGAGTATCAAACGACTTTTCATTTCTACTTCTCCTCTTGGAATATTGGATATTTTTTCAACTGAATATGATCCGATCGGATATTTATTACGGGGTTAAGGATATGTGGGTTTCGCAGGTACCTCCTATAACAAAAAACCGTCCGATGGTTGGACGGTTTTTTGCAATTTTTCGTTATGCAGATGCACTTCGATTAGATTACCAAGGCATCCTTCTCCGGCCAACCAAAATGGGTTTCGCTCCCATATAAATCATCATATAGGAGTAATACAAAAGGCTGGCAAAAATCAGAACGTACAGGGTAAACATTTTTAATTTGACCGGGTTTAATTTTGCCAATTATATGGGTATAGAGGAATTTGTCAAGGTTTCGGCGATTTCTCGTATGCACTAAGTCCTAGAATCTTTTATTTTCTTTTTTACATATCTTCGGATCTCTTTGTAGCCCGGAAGACCCCAATCAAATTGTCAAAAACATGGGGCGGCTTGGAGGGCATCGGCCAGATGGGGCATCTGGATATTTTCGTTCCCGGTCAGGTTGGCGATCGTGCGGGCTAGTTTCTACACCCAGTGATAAGCCCGCGCTGATAACTGCAACTATTTCATAGCCATCTGCATTAAAGCCCGACCAGTTTCGTCAAGGAGGCAGAACTTGCGTACACCTGGGGGACGCATGGCGGCATTACAGGTAACGGGATTGGAGGATTCCTTATTCGAGAATCGTTCCAGCTGACGCTGGCGGGTGACTTCGACACGAGCAGGGGTTGTCACGCTGGGTTCACCTGTGCGGGCGTCGGACAGTTTTTCATATTCGACGCCCGGCACTTCCATATGGATATCGATCCGATCGAGCAAAGGTTCGGGGGTACGTTTCTGGTATTTTGAGACCACCATGGAGGAGCAGGTGCAAGGTCTGACCGGATCGCCGTAATAACCACACGTTCAAGTGTGGAATGTCTTACAATATATCTTATTTATATTTTAATCATCTTGGATTAGAATCTAAATATACTAGGTATCATTTTCAGGTTCAGGCTATCTTACAAGTAAATATACATTATGTTGTATAATGTTTTTCTCTTAATAAATAACGACCACAGTTTGGCAAATACCCGATCCCTATACTTTTAGCTGAGATTACGAATGATCCAGCGACTTTGGTTGCTGGTTCAGTTTTGTAAATATTCTGATCTCTTTGATCTCATTGTTTTCAATCTCTGAAAGAGTTATATGAAAAAAATAAATTATTGGCGGTTTTTCTATCCTTTATTGTTTGGATTATACCCGGTTGTAGAATTGATTAACGTCAACATCAGCCAGATGATTTTATTAGCCGGTTTGCGCTCTTTGCTGGTCGCAATTATTTTTACATTTACAACCTATGCAATTCTTTTATGGCGAATAAGGGATAAGAATAAGGCTGCTTTTCTGAGTGCATGGATTTTCTTGTTTTTCTTTTTTTATGGACATTTCTACGATGCCACAAAGGATTTGCATTTGTTTGGATTATTAATTGGGCGACATCTTGTTCTCTTCCCTTTTTGGTTGCTTGTCTTTGGGATAGGGGTGTGGCTAATCTTTGCTCGGGTAAAAAATCTACAATCAGTAGGCAGGACATTGAATATTGTCAGTGTCATTTTGCTGATTATCCCGGTTTTTCAGATAGTGATGTTTGAATGGAAGCGAAATCATCCAATATCCTATCTAGCTCCAGAAAACTTGGTAATCCAAACGGCAGGAATTACAGAAACGAAACAGTTGCCCGATGTCTATTACATCATTCTGGATGGGTATGCCCGTGATGATATGCTTTTGAAAGATTACCAGCTTGATATCAGCAGCTTTATTCAAGAACTAGAAAATGTAGGGTTCTATGTTCCGCGTTGCTCACTGAGTAACTATGGCGAGACGGCTCTATCTCTATCATCTTCACTCAATATGAATACTTTGGATCAGATTGTCCCTCAGACTTTCAAACGAGGTTCTTCCGATTCAATGAATGATTTCTTTAATGAGCTTAGTTCTCATATCAAGCACAGCCTTGTTAGACAGATTTTTGAAGGGATGGGATATAAAACAGTATCATTCCAAAACGATCTATGGTGGACCGAATGGTCTGATGCGAATTACTTTATCACAGATAATAGTAGGCCATACGAATTTGTGACTAATTTCAATAAGATAACGAGTTTTGAGGTTCTTTTTCTACGAACAACCATTCTACGCTTTTTTGAAGAAGCTAGCACCAAATGGTTGGCACCTATCACAAAACAAGTAGTAACTCCCGAAAAAGAACATGCGGAGCTAGTTCTGTTGGCTTTAAACGAACTTGCTAATGTTCCTCAGAGTATTCCAAGCCCTAAATTTATTTTTGCCCACATCATTTCCCCGCATTATCCTTATGTTTTTAGTCCTGATGGTGATTTTATAATTACCACAGAGACTGACCCTGGATATCCAAACCAGATTCAATATCTGAACAAACAAGTATTGCTGTTAGTGCAGAGGATAATCAAGAAGTCCACCATCCCGCCAATCATCATCCTTCAGGCAGATCATGGTCGAGACCGGGAAGTGCGCAATGCGAATTTTATGGCCATATACTTTCCTAGTGGTGGCACTTCTGTGCTTTATCCTACCCTGACACCTGTCAATATCTTCCGGTTGGTGTTCAATACTTACTTCGGACAAAACTTTCCCATCTTACCAGATAAAAGTTATTCTTCGCCTGAATATACTTCCTTTAATTTTTCTGAGGTTACTTACCCCTGTAACCAAAGTAGGTGATCCGGCTGAACCATAGGAGGATGATCTGCAAATTGTGCATCCAGAACCCAGTTATGGGTTTCTTCCCAATCTCATCTACTCTATAGACTGAGTAAGGCAAGGTTATAAACCTTCAGGCAGCGAAAACGCCAATATTGCAATAACTAACTTTCCAGATGATAGGATTTCCTGGGTATTCCCTGACAAAAAGGATGGGTGGAAAAATTTAGCAAGCAGGGTTAGGAAGTATATAATATTTTATTTTTCATGAACTTACTTTGGATATTTTTGTCATGAATTAATCAGATCGTATATTATGATTTGTACCTCTAAAGGAATTTGAGAAAAACTGCTGCATTTTAAGTTCATTTCCATCAGGTTTTCCCCCAACTTTTATTTAACTCCAATCTACCATAGTCAAATACTGCACGTTCAGGCATTCCTCTATTACAACGTAAATGCTCATCTTATTGGGGACTCAGCAGATCATGGCGGGTTGGCTGGATGGATGAGACGCAAGCGGCGGAGTTGGCCGCTGCAGGAGACGGGGTTGGGCACAGCCACAAGCTACTCCTCAAATTACTTGCTACCAAATTGATTTCTCTGCTTGCTCGAATGCTCTGCAAAATAGATCAATACCTTTCCCAGTGAAGCACTTTCTCTAATGGTTTCTTCTCCGGTGCCGGTATCTCAGCTGCCACACCAATTGGTATCAATGCCATTACTCGCTTTTCGGTTGGCACGTCCAAGAGTGTTTTGAATAGCGCTTCGCGTGGCAAAGCATCCCCTTCCACCCAACACGCCCCGTAGCCCAAGGCCGTACTCGCCAGCAGCATATTCTCAATTGCTGCCGCGCCGTCTTCCACCCACCAGCGTGATACCGGATCCATTACCACGACAATTACCGCGCCGGCTTTCTCAATCCAGGCGCCAGACACCTTGAACCGCTCGATCATGGGCCGGTCGGTTACCACAACAAAATCCCATGGCTGCCGATTACTTCCCGTCGCCGCCAGGCGACCCGCATCGACGATGGCTTCTAAATCTGCTTTTGGAATGGCATCATCCGTATACCGGCGGATACTTCTTCGATTGTGAATTGCTTCCAAGGTATCCATTTCACCCATCCTCATATCAAACTCAACCCTGATTCCCCCGTACTTTTCTGGTTTTCCCGAAAATATGTAATAAACACTTTTGTCCCTTGAGCGGCTGTGGCGGAATTCCTTTCCATTATCGCGCCAAACCTGGTAAAACGTGCATTGATCAAAAGCGGGATAATAACGCCCAGTAAAGCGCCACAATAACCGATTGATATTGTTTCCTTTCGCTTTTTGATAAGGGGTCCATGTTAGTATTCGGCTTCCTGACCTTTGGTCAAGGTCAGGGTATGGGGGATCAAGAAATACCCTGCTTTTTGTCCAATACGTAAACAAATTGTAATCTTCAGCGACGCTACTACGATGCGCGTTCGACATGTTCCTGGCCCCTGACTTCGCTGAAATCAGTCGGTGGGATAAGCAGGGCGTCTTCCACATCAAGACGGGCGTAGGCGGGGACGGGATTGCCTCCCGCCAAGTGGTTGCAGAGCAAGTTACCGAATGCTCTCATCTCTATTTTGGGATAATTCGGCTCTTGGCCAGGAGGAATCATGCTTATTCTCTTTCGATACCGGGCGATTTCCTCGTCAAATAGGTGGCAGCCGCGAACCCCAGCAGGGTTGGCAACCAGAACGAAAAAAGACGGTATCCCAGGATAACCACCACGCTGACCGCATTCGGGAGATTGAGGCTGTCGTAAAGTGCCACCATGCTCCCCTCGATCACACCGACCCCACCCGGAAATACAAAAGCGATTTTTCCCAGGATGAAGGGCAGACCATATCCGGCGAATAAAACGCCAAGACTGACATTGTACCCGGCCGCGACGAACATGAAATACAATGTCAGCATGTCAAAGCTGATGTTGGCAATGGCGCCGAGCAAAGGACGCAACCAATTTCCATTGCCAAGGGACTCCCAGGCGGCGACGAACTGTCTCACCGATGCAATGGTGTTTTCGGGCGTGAATGGTTTACGGCGCAGTGCAGCCCAACGACCTGCCAGCCAGACAGCAAACCGGGTGGCTGGCTCAGGAGAACGCAGTGAAACCACTCCTCCAGCAGCGAGCAATCCCAGTACCAGCAGGATAATGCCGAATTCGATCAACTGCGAATTGGTCAGGGCATGGATCACGAGCAGGTAAATGGTACCGATCAAAGCGACGGTCACCAGGACAGCATTGTTCAACAGAGGTGGCAGTGTGCCGGTCAGGGTGGCGGAATTGTCGTCGCGAGTTTCCCGGCGAACCCAGCCATACGTAGCGGCTGCCCCACCCACCCAGCCCCCTGCCACTAATCCGATGCTGTAGGCTGCCATAGTGATTATGATGCCTTTCAGTGTCGATAACTTTTGCTGGTTGTTATCCAGAATGGCATGCAGCATAAAGCCACTGCCGAAATAGCTGAGCGCCTGTGAGATGGCCGCCAGAACAGCTGCCCACCAGATCATGCCCTGAACGACCGACCAGGAACTTGTCAGGGTGGTAATCTGCGGAACAAGCAGGTGGACCGCCAATCCTAGGATGATCATGAGGGGTAAATAGCGCCAAATACGTATTCTGGGGGATTTCAATGGATGTTCTCGGTTAATCATTATTATTTTTCCGGAGATAGAACCACTGTTTGGTTAATTCTGACGAAAGGAAGTACAGCTCTACAATTCTAACAATAACCAGCAGATACGGAATCGAAAGTTGTGCAAAGCCCAGCAGTCCGGCTGGTAGGGAATAGGGGAGCCATAATGTAACCAGCACTTGCAGCTTGGAAGAATTCCATTACATTTATATTGTCAAAAGCCTTGGCCTGTATTGCAACGCCTCTGCGAGATGGGTCGTGGCGATCGTTTCACTCCCCGCCAGGTCCGCGATCGTGCGGGCCAGCTTCAGCACCCGGTGATAGGCTCTCGCCGATAACTGCAACTGGTTCATAGCCGTCTGCATTAAAGCCTGACCAGTTTCGTCAAGGAGGCAGAACTTGCGCACATCGGCGGGACGCATGTCGGCATTACAGGTAACGGGATTGGAGGATTCCTTATTCGAGAATCGTTCCCGCTGACGCTGCCGGGCGACTTCGACACGGGCGCGGATTATCGCGCTGGGTTCGCCCATGCGGGCGTCGGACAGTTTCTCGTATTCTACGCGCGGCACTTCCATATGGATATCAATCCGATCGAGCAAAGGTCCAGAGATACGTTTCTGGTACTTGGTGACCACCATGGAGGAGCAGGTGCAAGGTCTGACCGGATCGCCAAAGTAACCACATGGGCAGGGATTCATTGCACCAACCAATTGGAAATTAGCCGGAAAGGTGAGCGAACCCTGGGCCCGGCTGATGGTGACGACCTTGTCTTCCAGCGGCTGGCGCAACACCTCGAGTACGCGCATACCGAATTCGGGCAGTTCATCCAGGAAAAGAACACCGTGATGAGCCAGCGAGATCTCTCCAGGATGCGGCCAGTTGCCGCCGCCTACGAGGCCGGCGTGACTGATGGTATGGTGGGGGGAGCGGAACGGACGATTGCGCAACAGAGGCGTTTCGGGCGGGAGCTGGTCAGCCACAGAGTAGATGCGGGTGACATCCAACGCCTCGTCAATGGACATTTTTGGCAGGATGCCCGGAAGGGCGCGTGCCAGCAGGGTCTTTCCCGCCCCGGGCGGACCCATCATCAATACGTTGTGACCTCCAGCGGCGGCTACTTCGAGGGCGCGCTTGACATGTTCCTGGCCCTTGACTTCGCTGAAATCAGTCGGTGGGAAAAGCGGGGCGTCTTCCACATCAAGACGGGTGTAGGCGGGGATGGGATTGCGTCCCCCCAGGTGGTTGTAGAGCATTGCCAATGAAGACACGGGGATGACTTCGAGATCTGGGATCAATGCAGCTTCGGCGGCATCCACCTCTGGTACCACGATGCGTTTGAATCCAGCCTGGCGGGCGGTGGCAGCCATCGGAAGGACACCGCGGGCATGACGGACGGTCCCATCCAAGGAGAGCTCCCCCACCACCATTGTCCCTTCGGCGGCTTCAGAGGGTAACATGCCGGTGTAGATCAGGACACCCAGGGCGATGGGAAGGTCGTAAGCGGGACCTTCCTTGCGGACCGAGGCCGGAGCCAGGTTGACCACCAGCCGTTTGCGCGGAAAGGGGACCCCGGCGTTGCGCACTGCCGCCTGCACGCGTTCGCGGCTCTCCTGGATGGCCGCATCCGGCAGGCCGACTATGGTCATGCCAGGGAAGCCGGAGGTGTAGTCCACTTCCACCTCGACCACAACCCCGTCGAGGCCAATTACAGCACAGGTATAGACACGCGCAAGCATAAACAAAGTATAGATAGGATTGGGAGTAAAGTCAACAGACGAAAATCCGGCAATCTTTTTCCCTTTTCAAAGATTGGCGGATTCGTTATAACAATGCTCTAGTTGGGGACTGTTACATATTTAAAGCTGGCAAGCCTCCGGCTGGTTTTGCTGCCTTCAACGCCCGCACGATGGCTTGCGCCAGAGCTTCAGCGGCATAAGCCCCCACGATGCTCACGTCAGCTTTCTTCTGGGAGGTGGCGAGGGCGAAGATCGTGTCGCCGTCCAGCATAGTGTGGGCAGGGCGGACGGCGCGTGCCAGCCCGTCATGTGCCATCTGGGCAACCTTGGTGGCTTGCGCCTTGTCGAATTTTGCATTGGTTGCCACCACAGCGATGATGGTGTTGCCGCCTGTTGCCAGGTTTAAAATAGTCCGCCCGGCGAGAGTCTGCAGCACCTTCATCGTGTCAGCGAATTGATCTGATCCGCCTAATTTCAGTGGGCCTACTTTGGCAGGACGCGCCCCAGCGATGATCTGACCGGTGGCTGGATCCAGCACATCCCCAAAGGCGTTGACTGCAACGATAGCACCGACCACCACGCCACCGCCGATCTCGATACTGGCGGTGCCGAGGCCGGATTTCATTGCCCCGGCCATGCCAAAGATCTTGCCCACCGTAGCCCCGGTCCCCGCGCCCACATTTCCCTCGGTAACGGGACCAGAGGTTGCGACGGACGCGGCAGCATAGCCCATCTCAGGGTCCGGGTGGCGGGCGGAACTGCCCAGTCCAAGGTCAAAGAGGATGGCTGCAGGAACAATCGGGACACGCGTGGCGCCCAGCCCGTATCCAATTTTCTGTTCGGCGAGGTATTTCATTACGCCTGAAGCCGCATCCAGCCCGAAGGCTGAACCGCCCGCCAGCACCACTGCGTGGACTTTGTCCACCAGGTTTATGGGGTTGAGAAGGTCGGTCTCACGCGTACCGGGTGCACTGCCACGCACGTCCACTCCGCCGACCGCCCCCTTGCGGCAGAGAATGACGGTGCAGCCAGTGAGGGCTTCTTCATCCGAAGCCTGGCCGACTTCGATCCCCAGGATGTCGGTTATGGCATTATTGCGTTTCATTTTGCCCAGGCTTACTTGAGGTTGTGGATCAATTCTAGAAATTCATCCCACTCTTCCTTGAAGAAATGCAGGGTGACGTTGTTTAGTTCCAGGTGATAAGTGGTCTCACCATCAGGCTCGTCGGCTTTCCAAGCCAGGTAACTTTCAGTTTCAGCAAGGGTTTCGGTCTTAGGTTCCGGGTCAGTCTTGGGCATGTATAATCTCCTTTTCAATAGACTTATTATACGAAATTATTGTCGAAAATATGTATGAAAAAGGGATGTCATTTGACTTCCTTGGTGTCTTTGAGAACCGACTGTTCCACTTTCGATGGTTCCTGCGCCATACCCCGGCGTTTCCGCCACCAGATGTGGATATTGCTAAGCCATTTTGGCACACGCGCAGGCGGGAGGAGATCCTCTTTCGCAGGCCAGGGGTCTCTATCCAACAGCTTTCGAAATGTATACCGCCCAACAAGTTGCATGGTCGCAAGCAGGGGCGCGGCGATGATGATACCCAGGATGCCGATCAGATTGGCGGCGATGATGGCGGCAATCAGCACGAAGGCCGGATGGACTTTGAGAGTATTCGCCATGATGCGAGGGGCCACCAAGTTGTCGAAAACCTGGTCAATGACCAGGGCAGTGACGATAGCAATAACCGTATAAGCCAGCGGCGAAACCCCGAACGGATAGCTCCCCTGGAAATATGTCACCAGACCGAGCACAATCCAATTGATGGCCGGACCGATATAAGGCAGGAAACCGGCAAACCCGGCGATAAGCGCCACCCCGATGGCGTAGTGGACTCCCAGAATAGTCATCAACACCGCATAGGTAATTACCTTGAAAAAAAAGATGATGGTCTGCCCGCGCAGGAATGCATTCCAGATGTAACCTAATTTATTACCCAGGCGGCGGATATCTTCGGTATAACCAGGGATATCAAATTGGATGATGCGTCTTCGAAAACCACCGCTTTCCAGCAGGAAGAAATACGAGACGACCACCACAAATGCCATCCAGCCCAAAGTGGAGGCTGCGCTGGTCGCCAGGGTTCCGACCAGACCGCCAACCTGTCCAAGAGCAGGCTCAATATAGGCAAGAATTTTCTGGCCTATGGCCTGCCAGTCAATTGTAGAGAAGTAGAATTTAAACGGTCCAAGCTCTAAAACTTTGTGTGAGAGGCTTTCTATAAAAACCGGTAACTGAGTAGCGTAATTCTGAATGGCGGTGATCAAGTTCTGCACCTGCCCGATCAGGCCAACGCCCCCCCAGGTCAACAGAGCCAGCAGGAGGAAAATAAAAACCAGATAGATGAGATTGACCGCCACCGCCCAGGAGAGTGGAGTTCTCCTGCTCATCAGCGAGGCTAGTGGAAGCAAAAGATAGGCCAGAACGAAAGCCAACATTATCGGTACAAGGATGAATTTAAAGCGCACCAACAAAGCGCCAAATACAACCACGAGTGTCAGCGAGACAACAAGTTTCGCCATGGGACCCCAACGCGGCGATGCAGGAGGTTGAGTCTTTTCCATTATTTATCTCCTTGGTACTATTCTAACTTCAAGAGAAGGAAATTACAACGGGGGCGCGCTTATAATTATCCTCATGCGTAACACCAAACTTAGCCTCCTGCTCATTATTATCCTGCTGACCTCCTGCAGCCCTACCCAGACGGCTGAACCGATCACCGTCCTTTCGCACCCCGACGGACCGCTGTATGTCGGTGACCAGGTCAGTTTCGAGGTCCTGTCTCTGGCTGCGTCAACCGACACGACCGGCAGTGTTGAGGTGACAATCAACGGTCAGAAACTCGGCGAGGCTGAATTTGCTCCTTTCGGTATAGGCGGACGGAGCCAGGCTACCCTGTGGTGGGCCTGGGACACGAGCAGCCTGAAACCCGGCAGTTACAGTCTGACTTTCACGCGCTTACCAGATAACACCACCTGGGACGAGACTTTCCAGCTTCACCCACGGAATCAAGTTCCCACACCAGAGCCAGACGCCCGTTGGGTTTCAACCACTACTGTTTGCTGCAACCTCTACTATATCACTGGCACAGACGCCGCCCGCGATATTGCCACCATCGGCAAGGTAGCCGACGAACAGTCAGCGGCTGTATCCGCCCAAATGGGTACCAATCTTAATGACCGGATCAACATCGTTCTTATGTCGCGGGTTGTCGGCCAAGGCGGTTTCACCTCAAACAGTGTCTATGTCTCTTACCTTGACAACAATTACATCGGTAACGATATGGCCATCCTGTTCCACCATGAATTTGTCCACTATTACGACAGCTCGCTTGGCGGTGGTTATCGCCCGTCGGCGCTTGGTGAAGGCCTGGCAGTCTACCTGACAGGAGGACATTTTAAACCCGAGCCTCTCGGACCACGGGCGGCGGCCTTGCTCGACCTGGGCTGGTACATACCCCTCACTACCATTTTCAACGATTTCTACAACCAGCAGCACGACATAGGCTACCTGGAAGCTGGATCTCTGGTCAAGTACCTCGTCGAGACCTATGGCTGGGATGCATTCAATAAGTTCTACCGCAACATGCCTGCCCCAACAACCCAGATGGTATCTACGATGATGGACACAGCATTGCAGGATGCTTTCGGCATCTCCTTCGCCGACCTCGAAACTGCATACCTTGTTTACCTGCGGACTCAAACCGTCACCGCAGCGGTGCGCACCGACCTGCAAATGACGGTTACCTTCTTTAATACTGTCCGCCGCTATCAGCAGGCTCTCGACCGATCCGCCTTCTACCTGACTGCCTGGTTGCCAGACGGATCAGTGATGCGTCAGCGGGACATCGTGGCAGACTTCCTGCGCCATCCACAAGGATGGGATAACCAGTTACTCGAATCCCTGCTCATTCGGTCGCAAAAAGAATTATTAAGCGGAGATTACAAACGCGCTGAGATCACGCTCAGCTGGGCAAACCGGATAATGGATGTGGTCATCCCCTGAAATATAAACTCCCGCAGAGTACTCTGCGGGAGTTTATGCTTTTTGGTCTGGCTTACGGGCACATACCATATCCAAACATAGGCGCAAGGATATTGGTGATAATCCGGATTCCAGGGGCACACAAGGCCGACTGGGGGGCGAGGACAGCAAATAGGACGATACAGATGCACATCAGTATGATCAGGCCCACGACGACACCGATGATCAACCCAGCGCTTTTTTTCTTGGCCGGTGCGGCTGCCATGAAGATCGGGCCAGCCGGCACCTGGCCGGAGTAAGCTTGAACTGGCGCAGGGGCGGGAGCCGGGGCCGCAACTGGAGCTGGAGCGGGTACAGGTCGGTGGGCGGGCGCGACCGTTTTGGGAGCCTGTGCCGAGGCAATGACCGTCGCGTTCGGGTCGAATGCCGCCTCGTAAAGTAAAACGATATTTTCACCAAACGAGACTGTATCGCCCGGGTTCAGAACCTGCGAGCCGGTGACGCGCTGTCCGTTGACGAATGAGCCATTCGTCGAGCCGAGGTCCTGGATCACGTAAGCGGAGCCATGCAGGCTCAGCTTTGCGTGTTTGCGCGAGACTTCAGCATCATTGATGGCGACGCCGTTGCCGGCGTCGCGTCCGATGATGATCTCGGGTGCTTCAAGCGGATAGACCTTTCCAGCATTTGGTCCGGAGCGCATAACGAATTGGAATTGAGCAGCCATGGTTCCTCCTGAATTAATCCTGATTAGCAAAATCTATTCTTATTGTACAGAGTTTAAGGAAAATGTCAAATCGCCCATTTCACCTATCAAGGTATTCTCTAAACGTGAGTTTTCAACCCCATCGTTTTTTCCATCTTTTCTTTTTTTAGCTACCCAAAGGCTGGAAAGAGCACTGGATGGAAAGGGGGGATTGGGCTCCAGAACATTGACTATAACACGGAGTGTTTGTTGAGGATCCAAAATTTGCTCGGAGATGGGAAAAAATGTATAATAGAGCAAGTTAATTCTCGGGATATTTTTATACACGGCGGGAAGGTTAGCAATGAAATCGCACACCGGAGTTTTACGGGAAGCACGCCATCGCCTGGAAGAGGAACACGTGCCTTCAGATGCACAGGAGCGTCTGGTTGAGCTGTTGGATCTTTTGTTGACCCTTTTGGATGTTCCGAAGCTACAAGATGAGGATTTTTCAAAGCGCCTCGTGGACGTACTCGCTGATAATGGAAATCTCCTGATGCTGATCCAACAGCAGGCAGCGGAGCTCGACGCTCTCAAGCGGATCACCCTGAACCTGACCTCCAGCCTGGATCTCCAAGCTGTACTGGATGGGGTAGTCAAAGAAGCCATGCAACTGGTTAAAGACGCGCAGGATGCGCATATTTATCTGGTCCAGGAAGAAAAACTGGTCTTTGGGGCTTCATTGAAAAATGATGGCGAAAAAAACGTTCAATATGCCGATCCGCGCCCGGATGGGCTGACCAGCATGGTAGCCCGCAAGAAAAAGACCATCGTTGTTGAAGATATAGCGAATCAACCCAATTATGATGGTATGCCAATAACTTGGCGAGGATCGATTATTGGTATTCCTTTGAAGATGGGCAGCCGTGTCATCGGTGTGATGAATCTGGCGCGTACCAACCCGGGAGAATTCAACCAAGCCGAAGTCCGCCTGCTGAACCTACTGGCTGATCAGGCAGCCATTGCCATCATCAATGCCCGCTTGCACGCGGCAGTCAGCCACCAGGCGCGCAGTGATATCCTGACCGCACTGCCCAACCGCCGTGCCCTGGATGAACACCTGGAGAATGCAATTACTCAATCCACCCATTCCGGGAATCCCTTTAGCGTTGTCATGATGGACCTGGATGGGTTTAAAAGTATCAACGATACTTATGGTCACGAAGTCGGTGACGGAGTCTTACAGCAGGTAGCCAATTTGATGGAAAAGTCTTTACGCTCAACCGACTTCCTGGCTCGTTACGGCGGCGACGAATGGACCCTGGTCTTGAATGAGACCAATCTGACCCAGGCACAGGTGGTTATCCAGAAAATCCAGGACGGTTTACAGAAAAATTCCATTGAACTTCCAGATGGTAAGACGACATTTATCGGTATATCCGGTGGGCTGGCTCTCTATCCATTGCATGCGGAGACGGCTCCTGGCCTAATCCGGGCCGCCGACGAGGCGCTCTACCGGGCGAAAAAGAGCAATCGGGGGCAATTCCTGGTGGCACACAACGGGGATGCTTGAACTGTGGATCGATATCCATTACAGAGGCCGTCGACGGCCTCTTTTTTGTTTTCCCAGAGAAAAGCACCAGCACCTGGTAGCGAGAAACGAGTAAAATAGAACCACGCTCGTTTCTTGCTTTTTTTTGCCATGCCTAACCTTATTCAGAGTCTTCAGGGTCGTGATCTTGGATACCTGCGCATCGTCGCCAGGTTTTGGGGACTTGAACTTAACGCGCCGGATACAGACGCTGCATTGATGGAACTTGCCGGAGCAATGCTTAACCCTACAATGGTCCCAGAGATCGTCGACTCACTCCCCACAAATTCTCGGTCTGCACTCATGGCGTTGACGGAGGCTGGGGGAAAAATCCCCTGGGCAGCATTTGCCCGTCGTTTTGGCGACATTCGCGAAGCAGGTCCTGGTAGGCGTGACCGGGAACAAATCCACCTGCACCCCGTCTCAGCCACCGAAACGCTCTTCTACCGGGCTTTTCTGGCGAGGGCTTTTTTTGATCTACCCAGCGGTGCACAAGAATTTGCATATATTCCAGAGGATTTGTTGAAATTAATCCCTGCAGGGGTGAAGCACATCATACCCAAAGTGTATGCTTCAACCCCACTCAAAAATACGGGTGAACCTTTAGGCCGCCCAGCTAAGACGAAGGAACGCGAAAATCCGCTCCCGGTTTGCGACCGCCTACCCGACGATGCCACCACCCTGCTGGCTGCTCTGCGGATGGGATTTCCTCCCCCGGAGATGCGCATCCCGGTTCGGGTGGTGACGGAATTCCTGTCAACTGCAAAGATCATCGTGGACGGGAAGCCGCAGATCGATCCGGTGCGCCTTTTCCTGGAAGCTCCGCGCAAGGAGGCGCTGGATCAATTAGTGGCTGCGTGGCTGGAGAGCGAGACATTCAATGAACTGCGCCAGGTTCCTGGTCTTGTTTGTGAAGACGAATGGACCAACCAGCCACTGGTCACGCGCGAATTCCTGGTTGCCCTGCTGGAAGCCATCCCAGAGAATATCTGGTGGAGCCTACCGGCATTGATCGGTGACATCAAAGAGAAGTATCCCGATTTCCAGCGCCCGGTCGGGGATTATGATTCCTGGTTCATCACGCGCGAATCAGACGGCACGTACTTGCGCGGGTTTGGCGTCTGGGATGAAGTGGATGGTGCCCTCATCCGCTACCTGATCACCGGTCCGTTATACTGGCTGGGGCAGGTGGAACTGGCGACCACGGCCGATGCTGAAATTGTCAGTGCTTTTCGGGTTGCATCGAAGATTGAACGTCATACGTCAACCTTGCGGCATTCAATAACTAATGACATCGGTAAACTCCACGTTTCCTCACAGGGCAAGATTGTTGTCCCGAGATTCTTGCCACGATCAGCCAGATACCAGATCGCCCGCTGCTGCGAATGGGAAGAGGAAAAAGAGGACGAGTACCGATACCGAGTTACACCGGGGTCATTGAAAAATGCTGGAGAGCAAGGACTGAAAGTTGGCCAATTATTAAGGCTCCTGGCGAAGAATGCTGCCGCGGAAATCCCGCCAGCCTTTGTCAAGGCGCTCAAACGCTGGGAGGCCAACGGTACCGAAGCCCGGGTGGAGGTGCAGACCGTTTTACGGGTCAGCCGCCCGGATGTGCTGGATGATTTACGTAATTCGAAGGCAGGGCGCTTCCTGGGTGAGACGCTTGGCCCAGTGACGATCGTGGTAAAACCGGGGGTGCAGGCTAAAGTGCTGGCGGCCCTGGCGGAGCTGGGGCTGCTGGCGGATGCTGGGGGAACCGAATGAGAACTGACAAACAAGCCGTTTTTGATGTAGAAGTCCTGGCTGATAAAACGGTCGAGAAGCTAGGGGTGGTGGCAGGGCAGGTGATCTGGGTTTGGGCTAATGTCTATTCTATGGACCTGATCGAGGCACTGGCGTTTCGAATCCGCAGGCGCGGCGCGTTCTGGACGTTGCGACTCACCAGTGAGCCTTTGCTCCGCAGGATCGGGCTGGAAGTGTCCGAACCCTACCTGTCACTGGTCCCCGAACATGAGATACGCTGGCTGAAGGATATGGACGCGATCATCGAAGTCTGCGATCACCCCTCGACGATCCAGGATGTCCCCTTGTCGCGCCGGCGGGCAATGGGAGCCGAATGGCTGGCTCTGATCGAAACTGCGGCTCGCAAAGGGATCCGGCGTTTGGAGGTATTCAATCCATCGGCAGCTCTGGCCTCCGCATATCAGATGCCTTTGGAGGAATTACGTCGGAGGTTCTGGCTGGCTGTCAACACTGATTGCGGTCTCCTGGATCGTCAGCAGGAGAAGATTCAAAAACTTCTTCAAAGTACTCAGGAGGTTCATATTACATCATCAGGGGGAACTGATCTGCGTTTACGGGTGGACCAGCGTCCCGTCTGGGTGGATACCGACAGCATTCCGTATGGCGAGGTCTATGTTGCACCGCATGAGGAATCTGCCAACGGGCTGGCAGTCATCAATAAGGCATTCTATCGAGGGAAGATGGTGGAAAATTTCCGGTTTACGTTTTCAGCTGGACGGGTGGTGGATGCCAAGGCTCCCAACCCGGGCGATACCCTGGCCTGGCAGGAAGTCATGGCTGCCTCCAATGGAGACAAGGACGTGATCGCCGAACTGGGCATTGGCGTCAACCCAGGTGTGGTGGAGCCAATCGGCAATATTTCCCTGGACGAGAAGATCGGTGGCAGCGTTCACATTGCAGTTGGCATGAATGACCGCTTTGGGGGGAAAAATAAATCCAATCTACACCAGGATTTTGTCATTCTCAAGCCTACCGTCTGGTTCGACGAAAAAACCATGATCGAGAACGGCACTTTCATAGAATAAAAAATGGCGGTTGTCACGGATAAAACTTGACAGCCGTTTTTCTTAGAATACCTATAATGAATTCATATATTTTAATAAGGAGAAACCATGTCCACTAAAACTGACTGGATCACGCAGGAACTCGAAAACCTGAAAACGCAGGGCCTTTACAACCGCATCCGTACGATTGAGTCACCCCAAGGCGCCTGGCTGGTGGTGGACGGCCGGAAAGTGCTCAATTTCTGCTCGAACAACTACCTGGGTCTGGCCAATCATCCCAAATTGGTGGCAGCTGCCAAAAAAGCGATGGACGAGATGGGCGTGGGCCCAGCGGCAGTGCGCACCATTGCCGGGACCATGACCTTGCATCTAAAACTCGAAAAGAGGCTGGCAGCCTTCAAGGGTGTTGAAGCGGCGATCACCTTCCAGAGTGGTTTCACTGCCAATCTGGCGACCATTCCGGCGCTGGTGGGCAAGGAAGACGTCATCTTCTCGGACCGGCTGAACCACGCCAGCATTATCGATGGCTGCCGTCTCTCGGGCGGTAAGATCATCCCTTACGACCATTGCGAGGTGGCTTCGTTGGAGGCGGTCATCAAGGAAAACCTTCCGCAGTTCCGGCGTGCGATTATCATCACCGACGGGGTATTCAGCATGGACGGGGACGTGGCCCCGCTCGACAGGATCTACGAAGTAGCCAAGAGATATGATCTCTTACTGATGGTGGACGATGCCCACGGGGAAGGCGTACTAGGCAAGGGCGGTCGCGGGATCGTGGACCACTTTGGACTGCACGGCAAAGTGGACGTGGAAGTCGGGACGATGTCGAAGGCTTTCGGTGTAGTCGGAGGCGTGGTTGCGGGGGCACCTGTCATCGTAGAATGGCTGCGCTTGCGCGGGCGCCCGTTCCTGTTCTCCTCGGCAGTCACTGTGCCGGATGCGGCGGCCTGCATCGCGGCCCTCGATATTCTCGAATCTTCAACCGAGCTGGTGGATCGTCTATGGGACAACGCCAGGTATTTCAAGGCTGAAATGAAGACGCTGGGCTTCGATACAGGTCTCAGCACCACGCCGATCACACCGGTGATGCTGGGGGAAGCAACGCTGGCGCAGCAGTTCAGCCGCGAATTATTCGATGTGGGTTTGTTCGCAATGGCGCTGGGATTCCCGACCGTACCACAGGGTAAGGCCAGGATCCGGGTGATGATTTCTGCCGCCCATACCAAGGACGATCTGGATAAAGGGCTGGAGGCGTTCGCAAAGGTGGGAAAGATATTAGGCGTGATCAAGTAAATAAAAATGACAGCAACAAATATTTCATGAGCTGACACGCCAGAAAGCGAGTCCGTTTTTTAGATCTGTGTCTTCAAGAAGATTTCTGTCCAGATCCGGGAATATTCGCCTCCGGACCCATCGGGTTGCAGGTCCCACCAGGCCGAGAGCAGGCTGTAACAGACAGCCCAACGCCAGAGCCGCTGAGGATCGAACCCCAGCCGCTCGGAGAGGATGGCGATACGCCGCCGTGTCCGCCGGATGGCTTCCGACTCATCTGGAATCTGACCCCAGGGATTCATGAGCAGGGGTCCGACCTCATATTCTGCGGGTCCAACCACACCTTTCGGGTCAATGGCGATCCAACCACGTTCTGAAAGAAGAATATTGAAATGGTGAAAATCGCCGTGCAAAAGAAGCTGCGGGCGGTCTTCAGCAAACAACTCGCGCACCAACCCCTCAACCACCTTAACGGTTTTCTCTGAGAAGGGTCCCGTCCCACCGTTGAAGAGGGGGCGTAATTTTTTTAGCTCGTCAAACCAGGCGCGCAGGTTGAGGAATCCGTTTTCCTCCGGCATCGGACGCTGGATAGCTTGCATCACGCCTGCGGCAATTTCAGTGGCGCGGTCATCATCATTGAGCGTGGCGAGCATCGTTCCGGGCTGGAGGCGTTCAAGCAGGAGCATGCCTCGTTCGGTATCTGCTTCCAGGAGGTTGCAGGCGCCTTGCCCAGTGTAGAGACGCAGCGTCTGGATCTCACTGATAAGTTCGGGATTTGGCACGCCGATCTTGAGAACGGCAGGTGTGCCATCCGCCCTTACGACCGGGCAGACGAAGTTGTAGGAGAGTTGGAATGGCTCACTAAGGGTCAGGTCCCAGCGACGGGAGGCTTCGGTGAGGAGGGCAGGAAGGTCAGCCAGGTAGTGTCGGCCACGGTCGCCAAAAGCAGAGGTAACGTTGTTTATAAAGACAACCGGCAGGGTCATAACTTTCGCAAAAACGATTCGGGGTTTTGCAGGAAATCGCGCATCAAGCGGACATGTTCCAATTCGTCAAAACACGTCGGATGGATCTCGCCTGCGTCGAAGTTCAGGATGCTGGCATCCGGATATGCCATCAGGATGGGCGAGTGAGTGGCAATGATGAACTGCCCATTCTGCGCGACCATTTCTTTAATGGCTGAAATGAGTGCCAACTGGCGGATGGGGGAGAGCGGGGCCTCGGGTTCGTCGAGCAGGAAAAGTCCGTCAGGTACAAAGCGCGATTGGAACAAAGCCAAGAAACTCTCACCGTGGGAACGCGTATCCAGGCCTTCGGCATAGCGCCTGTGCAAGTCACCCAATTCATGGGCATAACTCATCCTGGCCTGTTCGCGGGCAAAGTTGCTGCGATCCTTGTATTCCACCTCGACGTTTTGCAGGTCGGATTCCATTTCAGAACGCATCTGGTTGAGACGCTTGGCGTAGCCAAAGAAATCCTCGGCGCGCAGGAAAAAACCCCTGCGGGTGCGTTTGGTCCAGGAAAGTTTGAAAAGTTTCGCCAGCTCGCGGGCATGGGCGAGACTCTTGTCGCAGCGGGTGCTTTCGCTTCCCACAACGATGCTCTCTGCAGCGCAGGCCAGGGCTTCGAGGATGGTGGACTTGCCGGAGCCGTTCTCACCAACAAAGAGGGTTACCGGAGAATCGAAATTGATCTCTTTCAGGGTTTGCAGAAGCGGCAGAGAGAAAGGGAAGGACTTTGATGCGGGAATTGGGCGGAGATTAACTTTAATGAGATGGAGCATGTTAACCGGCCTGGCTGAAGATCACCATGGTGGTTGTGCGTTCCGGGTCAGGACCGATCCTTTTTATATTCCTGCCAGTGAATTCGTTTTTCGTCATACTGGGTGCGGGCCGGTTTCTCTTCGGCGGGGTAACCAACATACAGCAGTCCGAGCGGTGTGACATTCTTTGGCAGGCCGATGATCTTTCGTACAATGCGCACGAACTCAGCTACCGGATGGACACCGACCCAAACTGTTCCCAGCCCCAGTCCGGCGGCGGCGATGAGGATGTTCTCACCGGCGAGGCTGCAATCCTGCACCCAGAAAAGGCGCGCAGCGGGATTAGCCGAAAGGGATGGATTACCGCATACAACAATGGCAGCCGGGGCATTACGATTGCCAAATATGAGCCTTTTGCGGAATTGAGCCAATTTTTCCGGGTCGGTTACAACTACGAACTCCCAGGGTTTGCAGTTCATCGCTGAAGGGGCTGCCATGGCAGCCTGCAGGAGCAATTCCAATTTCTCAGGCTCTACTTGCTGATCGGTGTAGGCGCGGATGGACCGGCGGCTGAAAATGATTTCGAGAATGGAATTCATAAACTTCACCGCTCCCATATTATCCAGGGAACAACTTTGAGAACACCTCGGGACAATACTTCTGTATCATTTCGGAAGAAAGTCCGTTCTCCTTGCAGATGGCTGCATACAGGTCAGCAGACGGACGCTTGATGCGTGCCTGAGTTTCGATGTCAATGCCCCACAAGCCGAAGCGCTGTGTCCAACCCCGCTCCCACTCGAAGTTGTCCACCAGCGACCAGTGGAAGTAGCCTCGCACCGGCCAGTTGAAGTTGACCGCCCGCCACATGGCGTGGACGTGCTGGGCCAAGTAGCGCGGGCGGATACGATCGGTGCTGTCTTCGATGCCATTTTCGGTGACAATGATCGGCAGGTTTGGGTAGGTCCTGATCGCCCATTTGAAGGCCCAGAAGAAGCCCTCAGGTGTATTGGAGTTCATCCCGGCGTCAGCCAGGTCGGTGCCTTTGGGGAAGAATGAGCGCGAATAAAGCTCTTCAGGTTTGCGCAGGTCGAAGGCAACTGTGTCTACGGAATAATAATTCAACCCGAAGAAATCCTGTGTTCCCTTGGCTTCCGGTATCTGGATCCTGCCGAGGGGTGATTTGAGCACACCGGTCGAAAGAGCAGATGGGAAGGCCAGGTTGATGGCTTCAAACTTGACGTTGCGCATCAACCGGTCGAGTGGAGACCAGGAGCGGTATGGTTCCTGCGGGCGGAAGTGCAGGGCGTAGCCGACACGCGCCTCAGGCTGGAGCTTGTGGATGGCTCGATAGGCAGCTGAGTGGGCGCGCACCATATTGGCCTGCACCCGTATTCCCAGTTTCAGGTCTTCCTTCCCGGGTGGAAAATTGGCGCGCAGGTAGCCTTCCAAGGCGTAGACGTTAGGCTCGTTAATGGTGCACCAGAGCGAGCAGTATTCTTTTAACTCATTCACCACCTTGCGGGTGTACTCTTCGAACAGCAGCACAACCGCCTCGGTCTCCCAGCCGCCCAGTTCACCCAGCCAGAGCGGGTCGGTGAAATGGTGCAGGGTAACCATGGGCAGGATGTTCCGGTCACGCAAGCCGCGCAGCATGCTGCGATAGCGCTCGAGGGCCTCTTTGTCCCAGCAGTCGGGCGTGGGCTGGATGCGGCTCCATTCCACCGACAACCGGTGGGCGTTTTGTCCTGCTGCAGCGGCGCGGTCGAAATCCTCCTTCCAGCGCCCGCCCCACCAGTCGCTAGCCAACCCAGATTTGTGGGCGGTGTGCCCCTCCTGCTCCCACCTGTACCAGTTGTTGTTGGTGTTGCCACCCTCCACCTGGTGTGAGGCAGTGGCCGTCCCCCATAGGAAGCCCTTTGGAAAATGGAATGTTGCCGATGGCATGAGTGAGTCTCCCAAAAAGAAGTCGGATAGTCTAATCGTCAGGTAGGCTGATTAACTACAGGTCTGAAGGCTGGTTCTGTTTCTGACGGAAAAGATAAGCCAAGTAGAGCGCCACGGAACCTGCCACGGCGGCATTCAGCGATTCGATCTTTCCCTGCATGGGCAGGCGCAAAAGGAAATCGCAGGACTGGCGCACCAACGGGCGGATGCCTTCGCCTTCGCTGCCCACCACCACTGCCAAGGCACCGTCCAGTCTGACCTCGGAAGGTTCTTTAGACTCAGGACTTTCGTCCAGGCCGACGACCCAGACATTGGCTTCTTTCAACTCCACAATGGCCTGTGCCAAATTGGCCTGCGCAACCAGCATGTGTTCGGAGGCGCCCGCCGATGCCGAAACGACCGCCGGGGTAATCTCCGCCGCACGGTGGGTGGGGATGAGCACTCCATGCATACCCACCGCTTCAGCCGTGCGAATGATCGTGCCGAGGTTCTGCGGGTTTTGCAGGGTGTCAAGGATCAGCACGAAGAGCAGTTCATTGCGGGTTTTGGCGTTATCGAGTATGTCTTCCAGTGCCACGTAGGGATAGGTACTGGCCTCCAGCGCCACCCCTTGATGGCTTTCGCTGAGTTTGTCCAGGCGGAGGCGGGGCACACGTTCCACGGGGATCTTGCGTTTGGCAGCCAGATCGAGAATCTCGGTCAAGCGGCCTTTATCCTGAACGCCTTCGGCAACTTGCAGGCGAAAAACGTCACGCCTTTTGGCACGCAGGGTTTCGTAGACAGGGTTACGTCCGTAGATGAATTCTTTCATAAGCTCAATTGTAAACCCTCCACGGGGATGGAACTTATTTCTACGCTGAAGCTCCCGAATAACTACGGACACCCAAGCGCCAGACGAAGCGTGCCAGTACCATCAAGAGCAGTGCCAGGCCCAGAGCACCGAGCAAGCTGAGCGGAGTTAGCCGGTTCGTGAGGGCTTCGGCTGGGACTGTGACCGCAAATGCCACAGGGACAAGGAAAGTCAGCCCGAGGCGCAACCACTGCGGGTAGATTGTGACCGGCCAGCGCCCGGCCGCATAAAGACCTTGGAACAGGTTGACCAACTCCCAGATGCGGATCAACCAGAAAGCGGTGGTGGTCAGCATCAGCCAGAAGGAATAGATCATGATCCCGCCCAGGATGAGAGCGGCAACAAAAGCGAGCGCCTGCCCGATCCCGATCTGCTCCTGCAACTGCACTATGGCAACCACCAGCACTATCAGCCCGACAAGCACGTCAGTCAACTGCCAGAAGCGGAACTCACGAATGCTGACGAGTATCTGTCCATCCACCGGCTTGGTCAGGGCAAAGTCGAGCGACCCGTCCTGGATCTCATTCATCAGACGCTGCATATTGGGCTGGATGGCAGACTGGATGATTCCGCCCATTAACATGTAAATGCCCATCACGGCCAACAGTTCAGGCTGGCTCCAACCACCCAATTCGGTGGTGTGACTGAATACCAGCCACAGACCGATCAATCCTGTACCAAGGGCGATGAAAGATTGCAGGAGTTGGATGAAGAAATTAACCCGGTATTGCATTTCGTTGGCGATACCTATGCGGAGGTAACTCCAAATTAGTCGGATGATTTTCATGATTCATTCAATCCTTATCACGAAGGACAAAAGGAGCTCGGAAAAATATTGTCTGACTTTGTATCTTTTGTGTTTGACTTTTAATTTCCAACCGAAGAGAAACGACGAACGCCAAAATGCCAGACGATCCTGACCGCCACCACTCCGATCAATATCCACAACAATTGCATGCCCAACCCGGAAAACAATTGAAGGGGGGTTGGATGTCCCACAAGGGCATTAATCGGAAAGAAAAATGTCCATTGGAAAGGCAAGTAAAAGGCAATGTGCTGCACCCAGACGGGCATGAGCGTCATAGGAACAAATCGTCCGGACAGGATCATTTCAAGGGCGAAAACGAGCTCAAAGATCGCGCTCACGCGGGTTGTCCACAAGGTGATTAATCCCAAGACAGCAAATATCATGGTGCGGACCAAGTATGCGCCCCAGATGGCGATAAAGAAAACAACTACTTGAACCCAGGTCGGGTTCAGGGATGGCTTGAAGATCAATGCCATGATGGCCGCGATGGGAAACCAGAAAAGAATCATTACGATCTTCCAGCCGGCAAAGTACGACACATCGCTGTGGATGGGATGCATGGGACGCATGAGTTCCATTGAAAGCTTGCCATGTTGGATGCGGTCTTCCCATCCGTAAGGGGTGAAGACGATATTCATTTGCCGCACCAGAGTCCAAACGATATAGTATGCAGCCAACCCGCCAGCCGTATACCCTCCCACCGAACCGCCTTGCTGGTTGGCGATGGTTGACCATACCACAAGATAGATCGTTGGCTCGGCGATCACCCCAACCAGGTAAAAATAATTCTGTGCCCGATATTGCAATTGCTCCAGTATGGCAATCTTCATGGAGGTCAGGTAGAAGTCAATAAAGCGTTTCATGCCTCAGCACTCTTATTAGCAAAAACCTTCTCAATGACATCTTCGATGGGCGGATCCTCCACGGTCAAATCGTCCACCTGCTGCTCAGCCAGGATGCGCGCAGTGACATCCGGCGTCTTCTCGCGCGGGATGCGCAGGGTCACATGATTCGCATCCTGGTTCAGCACCTCGCCGTACTGCCTGAAACTGCCAAAGCCGTTTGCCAGGGTCACGCTGATGGTTTTAAAGGCTGAGAACCGGTCCACTAGGGCTGAAAGGTCTCCGTCGAAGAGCAATTTACCATTATGGATGACGATCACCCGCCTGCAGAGGGCTTCCACGTCGGCCATATAGTGGCTGGTCAGCAGGACGGTCGCGCCGGTGCGCCGGTTGTACTCCTCTACGAACTGGCGGATGCGGCGCTGCATGGTCACGTCCAGGCCGATGGTCGGCTCGTCCAGGAATAGAACCTTGGGACGGTGGAGGAGGGCCACGATGATCTCCATCTTCATCCGTTCACCCAGCGACAGGTTGCGCACCGGTTTCTTGACCAGCTCCTTCACTTCGAGCAGTTCGATGAACTCGTCGCGCGTGCGGATGAACTCTGGCCGTGGGAGCCCATAAATGGCACGCTGCAACTCGAACGAGTCCAGCGCTGGAAGATCCCAAGACATCTGGGAGCGATTGCCCATTACCAGGGTGATCTGGCACAGGAAGTCTGCCTGGCGGCGGGAAGGCTGGAAGCCAAGCACGTCCAATGTCCCAGCGGTGGGGAAGAGCAGACCGGACAGCATCTTGAGAGTGGTGGTCTTGCCAGCTCCGTTCGGGCCGAGGAAGCCGACCACTTCCCCCGGCTCGATGGTAAAAGAGATGCTATCAACTGCCTTGACGGTATTGTACTTGCGATTAAACAGGCTTTTAGTGGCGGCCTTCAACCCGGCCTCGCGCACCGGGACTTTGTAATGCTTGGAGAGATTGGCGACATTGATCACTGGAGCGGGCATGGAAATCCTTTTTTATCTACACAGAAATGCAAAAGCAATAGGAAGGTTATTTTACTGCTTCTTTTATTAATTCGTGAACTTTGAACAAGCAAATTGCTGGTTATTAAAGTGAAATTGATCCACCGATTTGCGCAGTCCCCTTTAACATGTCGAGGCGCACAATTGTGCGCCTCGGAACAATCATTTTGGAAGTTTCTCTTTACTCAGTGAGAGTCCACGGCCCGTAAATTACCTGTTCGAGCGCATCCATAATAGCTTTATCCGCCTGGCTGCTGCTTAGATTCCCGGGCAGGACAACGTTGCTGTAATAAAACCCTGCCGGGCCGCAGGTGAAGTCCAAGCCGGGGTAAAGATAGGCAAGTTGCTGTTTGGCACGCGCACAATTTGCCTGCAGGTTGGTTGAGGCGTCCACCCGATAACTGCTGAGGGTCACGCTGACAGGTTGACTACCGAAGGCGTCCGTACCGGCAGCGAAGCCGAGAGTAAAGCAGCGGTAAGTGCTGCCCCCGTGGACGGCGACTTGGCGTTATCCAGGCTATAGGATTCGATCGAAGCCTGCACACTGCCCACTGTCAAGATGACCCCGTTTGGATTCCAATCCTGGGTGTCGGGGTACTTCGCACAAATATGGACGTTGGTGTAATTGGCGATCTTGTCCACACTCACCAATTCAAGCGTGATGTTACCCAAAGATATGGAACTATTCATTGCCACATCCCCGATCGTGAATGTGACCCATATATCAATGCCGTCACCAGAAACAATTTGGCCGGTAAGAGTTTGCAATTGCCAGTGATACGAGTACGTGCCGTCCGTAGCGGGAGCCTGAAGGTTGATCGAAATATCCACAGTTTCCCCTGGCTTAACTGTCTGTGTCAGATCGATCTTTTCCGGGAGGCTTATCGTTTGCCCCAAAGGGTGGGATGTGCCGGTCAGTTTCAGAAAATAGCCGGTCGTCCATGTGGTGGTGCCGGCATTACGAAAGGTCCAGGTCTTGGTGAAACTTGTCCCGGCGGGGATGTTGGTCAAGTCGGGAGAGGTCTCGCCGACAAACTGGGCTATGTCATTGGTTGACAACCCGGTTGTTGTAGAGGAGGCAGGCTCGGCAGTGGTTGTTGATGCAGATACAGGCATCAACATTATGGTGGGGGAGGCGGGACTGGCTGATTCGGTACCGGCTGGTAGTGACGGCACGGAGGCAGCCTTCCTGGATGGGACTGCAAGCATGGTAACTACCACGATGAGGGTGGTTGTCAAAAGAGTGGCACCAATTGCGTAAAGCAGGTTTTTCATGGATGATCTCCCCAGTGAAAAGGATTTGTTGCCATTGTCAGCGGCTTGGTCATTCTTTTCAACTGCGGATTCCCGTACATCCCCCGCCCCAGCCTCGCCTGTGGATTCCCGCAGGCCGGGCGCGGAGAGTTTCAAGGCTGCCTCGGTGCGGGAGGTGACACCCAATTTGGCGTAAATATTGCTCAGGTGAAATTCTACAGTGCGACCGGCAAGGTGCAAAGCCAGGGCGATCTGCTTGTTGCTTTTACCCTGCACGAGAAGTTCGATGACTTCTCTTTCACGGGCGCTGAATGCTGCTTCTGCCATAGGTCAGTGGGTTGCTCCTACGATACAAAATATCCCTGCACAGATCGAAACTTGAGTGAATTCTACCTTGACGCCAAGCTTTTCCACAGCTGAAATTGCCTCGTCTGCCAGCCAATAGAACTCCTCATCCCACTCCGATCCGGTCGCGATCTTCACCTTTTCCCGCGCGGCGGCATCCGGAAAGGCTATGTCCCCAATCACGAATCGCCCGCTAGAGGTGAGGCGGGGAAGCAAATCGCCCAGGATGCGGATTTTCTCATCTAATTTAAAATGGTGGAATACGTAAGCCGAGACGATGCAGTCGTATGGACGGTCCAACTCTGCTGGCCAACTGCATCGAAGATCGTGCAGGACGAAGTGAGCGGCAGGTAGTTTTTGGCGGGCTTGTTCGAGCATGGGTGCTGAAAAATCGGTACACCACAGCTCGCAGCCGAGGGTAGCGAAGAGGATCGCCAGATTGCCGGTACCAGTCCCCAGGTCCAGCACCGAGTTGCCGGGGTGTGGTTTTGCAGCGGCTACAATCTTCGCCAGTACTTTGAGGTAACCATAAAAAGGGAATTGGTCAATGGCGATTGAGTTATCATATGTCCCGGCCCAATCGTCGAACTCGGATGCAGGGAAGGGATCATTGGGAGCATTCATCCCGACCATTTTACAACAAAACCCCTCCACAGAGTCTCCGCACGGCCTTCATACTCAGTTCACAACCGGCTCTTATACTTCGGTTATACCAAAAAAGGAGTATGACCATGTTAAAACACATTGTTTTCCGTATCATTGCAGGCTTAGTTCTGCTGGCAGCCATCGCTGGGTTGGGTTTCTTTGCCTACCAGGCTGGCGTAGCCCACGGCGTGGCTGCGAATATCCAGGTATCTGGCACTCAGGTAGCTGGGTCGTCTGAATCCTTCCATAGGATGGCTTACGGGCACTTCATGGGCTTCCCCGGGATCGGGATCTTCGGACTGCTGTTCGTTTTCTTCCTGCTGTGCCTCGCATTTGGCGCCATGCGCCGCTTGATCTGGGGACCGCGCTGGGGCATGCGGCACATGGGTTACGGTCCGATGGGACACGGTTTCAGGGGGCACGGTCCGTGGGGTGAAGGCGTCCCGCCGATGTTCGCCGAAATGCACCGGAAGATGCACGCCACTCCCGGTTGGGATAAAGCCCCCGACGGGGACAAGACTTCCGAACCGAGCGAGAAGTAATGACCAGGGTTGGGTGGGCAGGAGTATTGCCCACCCAACCCCAGGAAATGGGCATATGAAATCTCGCGAATTATCCCACCGAAGAAAAACCGATTTCATCCGCTTGGATACCGGAAGCTGTGACGCCTGCTGGGATTGTATAGAAGTCTGCCCAAAGCAAGTGCTTGGGAAAATTAACGTGCTATGGCATCGCCATGTGATCATCCGAAACGCGGAAGCCTGCAATGGCTGCAAGAAATGCGTGCGGACCTGTGAGAAGGGGGCCATCGAGTATACCTATATTGCAGGATTGCAGGCTGCTGAGCTTCGGCAAAAAGCTGCTGTCCGTTGATTAACTGTCAGCGTATAATAGGTTCCAGTGAAAACTATCCTGGTTGTGGACGACGAACCCAAGATCGTTAAACTGGTGCGTGATTACCTCGAACGCGCCAGCTTTGACGTGCGCGTCGCCGCGGATGGGAAGACTGCACTGTCTCTCGTGCGCTTTGAAAAGCCCGACTTGATCATCCTTGACCTTGGGTTGCCGCAAATGGACGGTCTGGATGTGACCCGGGAACTACGCAAGGTCTCGAACGTGCCGGTTATCATGTTAACCGGCCGCTCGGAAGAGTCAGACAAGCTTATCGGGCTGGAACTGGGAGCCGATGACTATATCACCAAGCCGTTCAGCCCCAAGGAACTGGTAGCCCGGGTGCGTGTAGTTTTACGGCGCATGGAAAATGCAGTTAACAACAACCAGGAAATCCTGCGGGTTGCCGGCCTGACCCTGGATGTGCCGCGGATGCGTGTTACGGCAGAGGATCGTCAGATAGAAGAACTGACCCCGACCGAGTTTTCCCTGCTGGCTGAGATGGCCCGCTATCCGGGACGTGTGTTTACCCGCGCCCAATTACTGGATGCCGTGCATGGCGTGGCCTTTGAATCTTATGAACGCGCCATCGACGCGCACGTCAAGAACATCCGCCATAAGATCGAGCCGAATCCGCCCGAACCACGCTACCTTCTGACGGTTTACGGCGTGGGCTACAAATTTGCTGACAGATGAATACTTTCCACTCCTTCCATTCGCCCCACCAGCGCCCGCCCTGGTGGCCGGAAAACGAACCCTGGCCACCCGTCCGCAGCATGGCCCGTTCCGCGTTCTTCCGCAGGATGGGTTGCTTTTTTGGATTGTTCAACCTGATCGGCTTGGTGGCCCTGGGGGGGATTATTATCTTGGTGGCCCGCTGGCTGGGACTGATAAGCTTCCCGATCAACCCCGGTTACCGGCTGGTCCCTATCGGATTAGGTGTCATCCTATTTATCGTACTGGTACTGGTGCTGGGGGGAGTGGCTTTGCGGCGGATGGTGGCCCCGCTGGACGACCTGCTTAAAGCCGCCGACCGGGTTGGGCAGGGGGATTACTCCACACGAGTTCCTGAGAAAGGCCCGCGCGAACTGCGTTCGTTGGCACACGCTTTTAACAATATGGCTGCCCGCCTGCGTATCACCGACGAACAACGCCGGGAACTGCTGGCCGACGTGACCCACGAACTGCGGACCCCGCTGACAGTTGTGCAGGGCAACCTTGAAGGCATGTTGGACGGTGTTTACCCGGCTGATGAAGCCAACCTGCGCTCGCTGTTGGATGAGATGAATATCCTGGCACGCCTGGTGGAAGACCTACGGACGCTGGCATTGGCAGAGAGCGGGGCGCTCCAATTAAAAAAAGAGCCGACTGACCTTGGCATGCTGGTACGGGATACGGCAGCGGCCTTTCTCACCCAGGCGAATGAAGCGCGCGTCTCTTTGAACGTAGAACCTGCAAACGACCTGCCCTGGCTGGAGATGGATCCCGGGCGCATCCGCCAGGTGCTCTCGAACCTGCTGGCGAATGCCCTGCGTTATACCCCTGCGGGCGGGACGATCTCCGTCCGCTACTGGCAGGCTGAAAAACGAGCCCTGTTCGAAGTGCAGGACAGTGGTCCCGGCATCTCGGCCGAGGAACTGCCACATGTCTTCGAACGCTTTTACAAATCGACCGACTCAGGCGGCATGGGGCTGGGGCTGGCAATCGCCAGGCATTTGGTGGAAGCCCACTCCGGGACCATCATCGCCGAAAGCGAACCTGGTCAAGGTACAACCATGCGGATCGATCTACCAATGGGAGAGTAAAAAAACAGAAACTTCCGGGATTAATCCCGGAAGTTTCTGTTGTGATGATATTTGGCGTTATCACCAGATTGATGTAAAAAAGGGGGACACATGTCCGTCCTTTTGTTTTACCAATGCCAGGTCGTGCCGTCCTTGCTGTCTTCGATGCCTAAACCCAGTTCCTTGAGCCGATCACGGATGAGGTCGGAAAGTACCCAGTTCTTCTGCTTGCGCGCCTCGTTGCGCACTTCCACCAGCAGAGCAATGAATTTGTCGGCGTCACCGCTGGAGGTTTTCTTTTCGCGCAGGCGCAGGCCGAGCACACCCGTTAGTGTGCAAAGAGTGTCCTGGGCGGGTTTGAGTTCAGACCCAGTGGCACCCGCGTCCCGAGCCGTGTTGATGGTGCGGACCAGTTCGAACAGGGCCGCCAGCCCGCCAGATGAGTTGAAATCGTCATCCATGGCTTCGATGAAGGTCTGTTGGGCTGTTTCAGTTTGCTTATCCAGAGCGGCGCGCGAGTCCGCGGCTGCACCTGGGGCACCGGCAGGAGCCGGTTTCAGGGCGGACCGCAGCCGGTCCAGGCCGCGCTCGGCGGCATCCATGATGTCGTCCGAGTAAGAGAGCGGGGCGCGGTACGAGCCGTTCAACACCATCATCCGCAGGGCATCCGCCTCGTGGTGCAAGAGGAAATCGTCGATCGTCACCAGGTTGCCGAGCGACTTGGACATCTTTTCGCCTTGCAACTGGAGCATGCCGTTATGCATCCAGTAGCGGGCGAATTGCTTGCCGGTGAAGCATTCGGTCTGGGCAATCTCATTCTCATGGTGGGGGAAGACGAGGTCATTGCCGCCACCGTGAATGTCGATCTGCTCGCCGAGGATGTCGAGATTCATAGCCGAGCACTCGATGTGCCAGCCGGGTCGGCCTTTACCCCACGGGCTGTCCCAAGCGGGTTCGCCGGGTTTGGCGGCCTTCCAGATGGCGAAGTCCATCGGGTGTTCTTTTTCTTCTTCGATTTCGATACGGGAACCAGCCTGCATATCGTCAATTTTGCGGCTGGAGAGTTTACCATAGCCGGGGTCACGCGTGACCCGGAAATAAACGTCGCCGTTCTTGGCGGGATAGCCGAAGCCCTTGTCGATCAGGCCCTGGATCATCGCCAGAATCTTGTCCATCGTCTGGGTGGCGCGCGGGTTGACCGTTGCTGGCAGGACATTCAAATCCACGAGATGCTTGCGGAAGGCAGTAATATAAGACTCAGCCAGGGCATGCGGGTCCACACCGAGTTTGTTGGCGCGGTTTATGATCTTGTCATCCACGTCGGTGAAGTTCATCACGAAACGGACCTGGTAGCCGCGATATTCCAGGTAACGGCGCGCCACATCGAAGACAATGGCCGACATGGCATGACCGATGTGCGCGTCGGAATAGACCGTCGGGCCGCAAACATACATCTTGACCACGCCCGGTTCGAGGGTCTGGAATTCTTCTTTTTTGCGGGTAAGAGTGTTGTAGACGCGCAGCATAATAAATTACTCTTTACCTTCGGGGCGGGCAAAAATCATCCGCCCGGCAGCGGTCTGCAAGACCTTGGTGACAGTGACGGTGATCTCCTTGTTCAGATACTTGTTGCCATTTTCCACCACCACCATCGTACCGTCTTCCATATAGCCGACCCCCTGGTTTACCTCCTTGCCTTCCTGGATGACATTGACCGACATCAGTTCACCCGGCAGAACCACCGACTTGACCGCGTTGGCCAATTCGTTGATATTCAGGATGACCACACCCTGGAGTTCGGCGATCCGGTTCAGGTTGAAATCATTGGTCAGGATGGGGCATTTCATCTGCCTGGCCAGGATGACCAGTTTATCGTCCACTTCCCGGACCCCCTCCACATCCACATCGCTTATGCGGACGACCACTGCTGAGGCTTTCTGCAATTCAGCCAGCACTTCCATGCCGCGCCGCCCGCGCTGACGGCGCAGACTGTCGGGCGAGTCGGCGATGTATTGGAGTTCGTTCAACACAAAACGTGGGATCAGCAGAGTACCGGGCAGGAAGCCAGTTTTGGCGATATCGGCGACGCGCCCGTCAATGATCACGCTGGTATCCAGCAAGATGGTGCGGTTGGTTAGTGCGGTGCCAGTGTTTGCGCTTTCCTCGCGACGGGAATTGAGGCCTGCCAGGATATTGGCAATGTCGGCCTGGCGGGTAGAGAAGACAGCCATACCAAAGTATCCGAAGAGCACTACACCGATCAAGGGCAGGATTTTCCCAAACGGGGATGGCAACAAGGAGAGCGGGAAGGCCAGCAAAGCGGCGGTCAGCAGGCCCATCACCAGGCCGATCAAAGCTGAGAACAGCGTCTCGGCAGCCAGGCGGCCCAGCAGGGCGCGCAGGGCGCGGATGGGACGAGTAGTGATATAGGGTGTCAGAATCAGGCCAAAAAGAGCGCCGATCAGGGTGAAGGAAATCGTGTAAAAAAGTTGCTGATCCGGGTTGTAGGGTGTAAGCCCGTTCCCCACATAGACCCCCACGATGGAAAAGACCGCCATGCCAATGATACGAAAAATAAAGTCAGCACTCATCTAATAACTCCTCTCTAAAAAATTGAATAATAAATAAATCGATAGGATAATAGCACGCCTGACACAGCCCGTCAATTGGTGGAAAAGTCGGAAACAGGTATAATCTCCCTACTCTTTATTGGTACATACGAGGAAACATGGCTTTCGATCGCTTCGGACGCAAAATCCATTACCTGCGCATCAGTCTCACCGACCATTGCAACCTTCGCTGCATCTACTGTATGCCGGAGGAAATGACCTTCCGGCCGCCTGCTGAAATGATGCAGGATGATGAGGTGCTTATGTTGACGCGCTTGTTCGCGGGTCTGGGTTTCGATAAGATCCGCCTGACCGGGGGCGAGCCGACCACCCGCCTGCACATCGTAGATATCGTGCAAGGCATTGCCAATACACCGGACATTCAGTCGGTTTCGATGACAACCAACGGCGTGCTGCTCTCGAAGCTGGCGAAACGGCTGGCCGCGGCCGGGCTGGAACGGGTCAATATCAGCATCGACACTCTCGATCCGGCTAAGTTCAAACGGCTTACCCGCTGGGGCGATATCGAAGATGTCTGGGAAGGCATCCTGGCTGCTGAACAGGCCGGCCTGACACCGGTGAAACTCAACGCTGTGGTGGTGCGCGGCTACAACGAGGAAGATGTCGTTGACCTCGCACGCCTGACCCGCGAACATCCCTGGCAAGTACGTTTCATTGAGATGATGCCCTTCGGCGGCACCACGGAACTGCAGATCGGGCAGATGGTTACTGCACAGGAAACAATGGGACGCATCGAGCAGTCTCTCGGTCTGCTCACACCTGTTGGTGGTGGCGAATTGGACGGCGAGGCGCGAGTCTACCACATCCCGGATGCACTCGGCGACATCGGTTTCATCTCGTCGGTTAGTGCACCTTTCTGTGCGAACTGTACGCGTGCCCGCCTCACCCCGGACGGTATCCTGCGGATGTGCCTCCTGAGAGAACACGAGATCGACCTGTTGACACCCTTGCGTACTGGCGCCTCGCTGGAAGACCTGCGCAAACTGGTTTTAGAGGCCGTCTGGAACAAGCCCTGGGGACACGGGCTTGCCGGCGGGGAGATTCCGCTTAACCGCATGATGAGCGAAATCGGCGGATAGCAATCCAACCGGCCACGATTAACGTGACTGGAATTTATTACCATATTGAGGAAAACATGAGCTGGGAAAACAAGATTCTACGTATCGTTCGGGTGGTTAACGCCCAGGAGATCGGGACGCTGGGGCGCCTTCTGAGCGCGATCACTGCTGTTGGTGGCAATGTGGGCAATATTGAATTGCTCAATGAGACTTCCGTCCAGGTAGTGCGTGACATCACTATTTTTGCAGATGATGAAAAGCATCTGGAATTGATCCTGGAAGCCATCCGCAGAAATCGCGGCACCAAGTTACTGGACATTCGAGACGAGGTTTTGGCATTGCATCTAAAGGGCAAGATTGCTGTTCGATCGCGCTATCCGATCGATTCCATCGCAACCCTGCAGAAGGTATATACTCCAGGCGTGGCGGAAGTCTGCTTGAAGATCGCCAAGGATCCAAAACTAGCGCATACCTATACTTCGACCTGCCACCTAGTGGCTATTGTTACCGACGGGACGGCTGTGCTTGGCCTGGGCGATATTGGACCTTTGGCCGGGATGCCTGTCATGGAAGGTAAGGCCATGTTGATGGAAACCCTGGTGGGTCTTTCGGGTGTACCCATCCTGGTGAATACCAAGGATCCTGATGAGATCATCAAGATTGTCGCTGCCATTGCTCCCACCTTTGCGGCGATCCAGTTGGAAGATATATCCGCCCCACGTTGTTTCAGGATCGAGGAAGAACTCCAGAAACAGCTTGATATCCCAGTCATGCACGACGATCAGCACGGGACTGCAGTGGTCTCCACTGCAGTCCTGACCGTAGCCTGCCGGAAGCTCAAGAGAGATTTGAGCAAGGCAGTCATTGGTCAAATTGGTCTGGGTGCGGCCGGAAATGCTATTGCCAAAATGGTCATGCGCATCACCGGAAATCCGGTCTGGGGCGCAGACTTAAGCAAGGAAGCCCTGGCTCGTCACGAAGCCAATGGTGGTAAACGCTCAAATCTGAAAGACATCATGGCCAACTGCGACATTGTTGTGTCCACCACCGGCGCACAAGGCCTGATCAAGCCTGAAATGGTGCGCAAGGGCCAAATCATCCTGGCCCTTTCCAACCCGCATCCGGAAATTGAGCCTGATGTGGCTTATAAAAACGGTGCGGCCTTCGCTGCGGACGGGAAGTTGGTCAACAACGTGCTGGGCTTTCCGGGAATTTTTCGCGGTGCAGTGGATACATGGTCGCCGCGAATCTCCGACGAGATGCTGTTGGCCGCTTCGGAAGCGATCGCCAGCTATACAAAAGACGATCAACTGGTCCCAAATCCGCTTGACCGGAAGCTTCACCAGGCAGTTGCCCATGCTGTCGCTTTGAAAGCAATCGAGCAGGGGCTGGCGCGGGCTGATTACGTGCCATATATTCACGAATAAACAAGCCTGACAAGCGAAAAAACCCCCGCAGTTTTTTGCGGGGGTTTTTTATGTTACTTATGTTTTGCCACAAGTTCTTTCAGCACAGTTCCCAAGCGCGTCACGCCTTCCCGAATTTTATCCGGGTTGGAATAAGAGAAATTGATGCGCATAGTATTTAACCCACCGCCATTCGGGTGGAAGGATGCGCCAGGAACGAAGGCTACTTTTCGTTCGATGGCAATCTTTAACACATCAGCTGCGTCCATCCATTCCGGCAGGATGCCCCATAGGAACATGCCACCCTGGGGTTTGGTCCAGCTACATTCGGATGGAAAGAGTTCCTCCATGGCCTCCATCATCACATCGCGGCGTTCTTTGTAAACTTTCACGATGAATTTAACATGCTCATCCAGGAAACCGCCCTTGGCAACCTCAAAAGCCACCATCTGGTTGAATGCGGCAGTATTCAAGTCGGCGGCCTGTTTCGTCTGGACCAGTTTGCGGATGACCTGCTCCGGCGCGATCACCCATGCCAAGCGGATGCCGGGGGCAAGCAGTTTGGAGAAGGTGCTCAGGTAAATGACGTTCCCGGTATAACAGCCATCGTCGCCGCGATACTGGCTATCCAGTGAGACCAGTGAGGGTAAATGTTCACCCTCGAAACGCAATTGTCCGTAGGGATCATCTTCAACGATCGGGACACCATACCGGTCAGCCAGTTCGACCAATTGCTTGCGGCGTTCCAGGCTGAGGGTGGTACCGCCCGGGTTCTGGAAGTTCGGGAGGACGTAGATGAATTTCGGCCCGATACGTAATGCTTTTTCCAGTTCAGAGGTCACCATGCCATTTTCATCCGAGGGCACAGAGATGTACTGGGCTCCGTAAGCATTCCAGGCTTGTAGTGCGCCCAGGTAAGTGGGCGATTCGACCACGATGTGGTCACCCTGGTTAATGAAGACCCGTCCGAGAAAATCCAGGGCTTGTTGAGAGCCGGAGGTAATCAGGATGTTATCCGGCGTGATTTTTACAGAGTAACGCCCGGTGTGGCGGGCGATCATTTCCCTTAGAGGACGATAACCCTCGGTGGTGCTGTATTGCAGAGATTGCGGACCCTCGTGCTCGAGTACATAATTGCATGCTTCCTGGAATTGTTTGATGGGGAAAACTTCCGGGGCAGGCAAACCTCCCCCAAAAGAGATGATATCCGGTTGTTCGGTCAGTTTGAGCAATTCACGGATCACCGAACTTCCCATTCGCTGTGTCCGGTTCGCGTAACGATATTCCCAGGGTGTCTGCATTCTTACTCCTTCGTTAGGATATGTTCAGCGATAAAAAAACCTGGCAGGTACGATTCACCTGTCAGGCTGTGCTGACTTTGTAATGTCAAGCAACACGAATATAAGTTGGATTCGAAGCATGGGGATACAATATTACCGTGTTTTTTTCATCTTTGCAACCCTCTTCTGCGGGGTTTTTAAGTCTGGCTTTCAACCTGCCCCAACCCACCCTGTAGACTGCGCAATGCACCCGAAGGGTGAGGGGTTAATGGGAGTGGTGTTACAAAACGTCGACTATGAGATAAATGTGGAGATCCTCGAAGAACCATTCCGTCAAGGTTTTGGCTCGTGCTACAATGAACTTTGGAGGATGAAATGAAACGTTTCCGAATCCTTTCTTTTACCTTGGGCCTGTTTGCCATAGCCCTGCCCGCAGTAAACTTCCTTGGATGCAGTCCGGCTATTACCACAGCGACCTCATCACCGACTCCTGATATTCTCTGCGGGAATGGATTCTGCGATAACAGTGAGACCTTTCTCTCCTGTCCCCTCGATTGCCCAGTAGCGGGGTTTAGCGGACAAATCCAGACCACCTACATCAATTCGGAAGGAGTGGGAGACATTGCCGTGATGGTTGCCGCCCCAAAGGTGGCGCGTTATCCAGAGGGGGCGGGAGTGGTGGTGGTTGCCTCGCCAATCTTCAGTGGAGCAGGAGGATTCATCACCGATCCGGACCTCACCTCGCTTGGCCTGGTCCAGATCAGTTACCTGTGGCCCGGTCAAACGGATGCTGCAACGGGCACACAGAGCGGTGGCACATTTGACTCGGGCGGTGTGCTGTCCACTCAGGTACTGCGGGACGTGATCCGCTTTGCTTCGGGCGTCATCGCCGATAATAATGGGCGGTACCTACCGGATCTCCTTCAGGTCAAGCCACTGACCAGAGAGGTGGGTGTGTACGCCTTCGCAGACGCGGGCATTGCAGTCATCAACGTTTTTTCCCAGTATGGTGACCTGTTACCGGGAGTGCAGTATTTCATCGGGCGGGAAAACCCAACGCTGGATACGCTTGCGTGCCTGGAGGCTGGCTATTTGGACGACACCGGAATGCCGGTTTACAATCCATTCTATACCTACCCGGGCAGTTTCACTTCAGCAGAGATCAAGCTGACCTATACCAATATTCTGTGGGATGCGGCTTACACAGATCCACACACCGGTGCAGTCGGCCGCGCGTACCTCGACCTGGACGGCAGCCGTACCGTCACTTCCAATGATTATGTCTTGAGCTGGCGCGTCCCAATGATACTGGGGAAACGCACCTATTCGGTTGCGCTTACCCAGGCTCTGCTGGACAACGGTGCTCTCACTCTTTCCACTTGGCCGGCTGATCTCGCCACACCTGAGGAGGCAGCCCGCGACTGGCCATCCCGTGAAAGCACGGGTCGCTATGCTGACCTGCGCAATTTGATGCCCGATTTGAAAGTGATTCTGGTCTTTGCGCAAGTGGATCACATCCAGGTGGCGCAGGATAAGCCAGCCATTCACCAGGCATTCCAGGGCTTTCGTTTCAAAGCAGGATTGTGGGTGCGCTTGAACCCGGACCGGGCTTACGTCCAGTTTGTGTTGCCGACTGCCGGGCAGGATTTCCCGGATAACCCGGCCAATACCCAGCCGGATGACTGGATGCAGATTGGACCGTATGCCTATCCCGGACAGGATACTGCAGCACGGCTGGTGCCGCTGGCTGCAGCGGCTGAGATGGCTGACCGGACCCATTTTGGCCGTTGGGACGAAAACCTCGGCCAGACGTTGTACATATATTTCCCGCCAACCACCCAGCCGTAACAAATATTACTTCCAGCCAAATTCTTCAAACGGGATGCCGGTCTGGAAATTTCCGATTGCCTGCCTGATGTAAGGGATGGTGTTCTCCGGTAAGGCATTGAGGTCGGTCCAGAGTAGTTGGTCGCATTTCTCCGCTTCGGCATTGAACGGTTCCCCTATCCAGTTTTGGACCTGCATGAAAAAGTCCACCCGCTCGTCGTCTTCGCATCGGTGGAACACTCCGGCGAAGACCATATCCATCGGGTCAATCTGTACCCCGATCTCCTCGCGCGCTTCCCGTACCCCTGCCATGCGTACCATTTCCTCCCCGTCCAAGTGCCCGGCCGGGACGCTGTAATACCCGTCCATGTAGCCGGTCTGGAAGCGCCGAAGAAGCAGGATCTGGTTGCCGCGGAAGAAGAAGAGATGAATGGTGACGGGGAATTTTGCACGCATGGAAGGTCTTTCTACAAAGCCCGGCAGGTCAAGCCATTAGTTTAACACTTCTTGAGGATTGTTTACAACTGAAAATAATATCCCCAACAGCCCAGTTCTTTTCCATAACGATGGAATTCCGAAAGAATCAAAACGGCGCACCGGATCCTTACAGGGATGTAGTGCGCCGGGGAATCCTAAGCCGGGTTTACTTAGTTCTTCCGCCAGCAAATTTCTGGCGCATGTTCCGGTTCGGAGCGGGGTGCGGAGTCTGTCGGTTGGCGGGTTTTCCTTTCGGAGATGAGACCACTGCATTGCGGCGCGGTCCGCGTTGTGCGGAGGCTGGGCGATCCGGAGCAGGGGTAGTGTAATTGAATCCGTCCAGGGTCTGCTGAGGCAGGGGTTTACCCATGATCTTTTCCAGGGAGCGCACCATGTCTTTATCGTCTGGTGTAACCAGGGTGAAGGCATCGCCGGTGTGCTCAGCGCGGCCTGTGCGACCGATGCGATGGATGTAATCGTCCGCAGTGGCGGGCATATCGTAGTTGATCACGTGTGAAATGCCTTCCACGTCCAGACCGCGGGCGGCGATGTCCGTGGCAACCATCACCTGGAAATGGCCACTCTTAAAACCGGCCAAAGCAGACTGGCGCTGGCCCTGTGAGCGATCGCTGTGCAGGCTGGTGGCACGGAACCCAGCCAGCCCGACCTGGTGGGATAGTTTTTCTGCGCGGTGTTTGGTGCGAGTGAAAATTAACACCGAGTTGGTGTCGGTACGCTTAAGTAATGCCAGCAGGAGAGTAGTCTTCAGGTGTTGCGGTACAGGGTAGAGAGCGTGCGTCACCGTATGTGCCGGGCGACTGAGACCGACAGCAATCCGTTGGGGGTTTGACAGAGTTTGATTGGCCAGGCCTTCGATTTCCGCTGGAAAAGTGGCTGAAAAGAGCATGGTCTGCCGTTTGGCGGGGAGGTGTTTAAGGATGCGTTTCACATCGGGCAGGAAACCCATATCGAGCATTCGGTCAGCCTCGTCGAGCACCAGAATTTCCACACCCTGAAGCCTGGCATTACCCTGGTTGAGGTGATCCAGCAGGCGGCCAGGGCAGGCCACCAGGATCTCAACACCATCGCGCAAGGCGCGTACCTGAGGTGCAGGACCTACGCCGCCATAGATGGTTGCGCTGCGGATGTTAGTACCCGTTCCGAGGTCACGGATGGATTCGTGGATCTGCTCAGCAAGTTCGCGCGTGGGGGTGACGATCAGCGCCCGGGTCCTGTTGCGCGGACCGGTCAATAGTTTTTGCAAAATAGGCAGGACAAATACGGCTGTTTTTCCGGTACCAGTCTGGGCGGTGGCGATCAGGTCTTTCCCGGCCAAGGCCGCGGGCAGGGCAGCAGTTTGGATAGGTGTTGCCTCGGTATAGCCGAGACGGTTGATTCCCGCTTGCAGGCGCGAATCAAGGTTGAATTGGTTAAAGCTCACTATATTCCTTTTCTTCAGAAGTCCGGGGGTGTTGGAGGGGTCGAGCGGTGCTCAAACAAACAACAGCAGCGACTGCTGAACTAATGCGATTATATATTACAGGGTAATCGAGGAAGGCAGGGTTGTCAAGGGAAGGAAGATTCCCCCCCTTTTTTGAAAAGTGGAATTTGTCATCTTAAAAAGGGCCATTATTATAAAGAAACCCCCTTCAAGCACGTTTTCCTGGAGGGGGATTGAGATAACAAGGATATTCACTTCCCGGCTAGGGACCGGGAACCTGGTTACATCAAGGTTTCCAAGTAAAATCGTCACCACCCACGCCCACCAGCATATCACCGCGTTTTACGAAATCTTTGCTGACATCCTTGAGTAGCACGCCTATGTCATCGCCCACTCCAGCTTGGTTCAATGTTTTGAAGAGCATTTCCAAACCGGAGACAACGGCCCGTTTGGTACTGCCTGGTCCCTGGATATCCACCTTGTCGCCGGTACTTATCGTGCCTTGCTCGATACGCCCGACTGCGACGGTGCCTCGGCTGGCGATGAAGAATACATCTTCGACTTTCATGCGGAATAAGGGGTCATTCGCCATAATCACTCTCCTTTCTTATCTTCATCTTCCTTTTACGTGGTTACAGATTCAGATTCTTGGCCTGATCAGGTTTAGCTCCGTGAAGCCCACCGCTCCATGCCAGAAGAAGTCCCAACCCGCCGATCAGGATATCGCGGCCGCGCATGACCAGGGTCAGGCTCAGTGCAGCCGCAGGGGTGAAGCCAAACTTGCCAAGGGTGAAGACCTGACTGGCCTCCAATGCGCCCAGTCCACCGGGAAGCGGCATCAAGAGGGAGATCCAACCCATCATCCAGCCGGCGGTCATTTTCCAGAACGTCAGATGGATGTTGAGGAAGGATGTCATCAGGGCATAATCAAGGAGCATTCCCGCCCCGGCCAATATGGAGAATCCGATCGCGGCCAAAAGGCGGCCAGGGTGGCGCTGGCAGAACCTGCCAGCTAATTTTTCAGCGACGCGCAAAAAACGAACCGGTTTGGAATTCTTTTTTATCAATGGGAGGCGGTGCAATAGACCGCCCAAGGGGTAGCGGCGGTTGTAAAGCAGGATCAAATGGACGGGCGGCCAAAATATTAGGAAGGCCAGCAGGACCAGGTCCCCTGAAAACTGCAAACCATTTTCTGCCAGGACTCCAACCCGGAGAATGGCTGTCAAGCCTATAGCCAGCATGAGAAAGTCAACCAGGAATTCGAGCAGTTTATCCATCAGGACGGTAGCTGTTGCGTGGGTATATGTCAGGTGGTATCTTCTTTGAAGGGCTAATATCTGCAATGGTTCCCCGCCGACCTGCGGTCCGAGGGTGAAATAACTGACCCCGAAAACTGATACGCGCACGCCCAGCAGCGGAAAATAGGGAACCTGTTTGTTTTCGGCGCGCACAATCGTCCACCAGCGCAGCGTGGCAATTATGTAGAAGAACGCGTTGAGAGAAAGGATGACAGCGATCTGCCACAACTGCAATTGACGGATGGCTCCCCAGATCTCAACCAGCGGGGCTTTGCGGAGCGCCCACCACAGGAGCAAGGCGAGCAGCACGAGCACGGCCATCCGAATCAGCCATTTCCTGGCATTCCTCATGGACTAGGATATCCTTTACCTATAAAAGGAATCGACCTTAACTCTTCTTCCATGCTGGGAAGAACGCCGATGTTTATGCGTATAGCCATTAATTTATCAAGATGCATGAGTATTACTCCGGCAATATCCTGTAATGGATTTCAGGGGATCTGCGGTCCACAACCCGCTCGGCGGCTAGTGCCAGGCGCAGGAGAGTCGCTTCCTGCCAGGCGCGGCCGATGGCTTGCATCCCGAGGGGAAGATTGGCCTCGTTATAGCCGACCGGGAAGGATATGGCCGGAAACCCGGTCAAGTTGGCTGGCGTGGCGAATCGCATGATCTCGATCAAGGTCGAAAGGTCTGATTCACCGTCCGGCAGGGCTGCCTTGGGTATGATGGGCGCGGGCAGGGCTGTGGAAGGTGTAAGGATCACATCAACGTGTTCGAATGCTTTCACAAAATTGGCGATCAAACGGGTACGCACCTGCTGGGACTGGACGAAATCCATGGCGGTGAAGGCGCGCGCCAATGCCAGATTCATGCGTACGTCCGCGCCGTACTCACGGTGGTGCCCGGCATAGTAGCGTTCAAGTGAGGTTGACATTTCTCCAACGATCGTAATAGTATGTGCAATGCGCCCAGCTTCCAGATCCGGGATGACGATTTCACGCAATTCAGCGCCCATGCTCTCGAATTTTTGAAGCATGGCTTCACAGGCTGAGACTATGTCAGCGGTGGCGTGCCGGAACCAGGGCCAGTAGACACCCAACTTCAAACCGCTCAGGTCAATCTGGTCCCAGCCGGCCAAGGTGGGTGTGGGTTGGCGCATTGAATTCGGATCCCTGGGATCCGGGCCGGCCATGACGGCGTATGCCAGAGCTGCATCTGTGGCGGTAGCTGCCAGGGGCCCCAAGTGAGCCACGCTCCAGCATAACGGCGCGGCGCCTAGCTCGCTCACACGCCCAAAAGTAGGTTTGAGCCCAACAACACCGCAAAAGGAGGCTGGAATGCGGATCGAACCTCCGCCATCCGCGCCGATCGCAGCCGGGCAAAGACCCGCAGCTACGGCCGCGCCCGGGCCGCTTGAACTACCCCCGGTGAAGTGGTCGGGAGCATAGGGGTTGCGCGGCGTACCATGATGGGGGTTCAAGCCGGTTACACCGATACCGATCTCGTGCATATTGGCTTTTCCTATCAAGAGCGCACCCGCGGCTCGCATACGGGCGACGACCGTGGAATCCTCCTTGCAGGGAGACTTTCCCAAAAAGGCGGTACCGACGGTGGTCGGATACGGAAGCATATCCACTTCGTCCTTGACCGCCACCGGCACGCCGTCGAATAAGCTGAGCGCCCGCCCCTCCTGGAAACGCAAGGTTGCTTCCCGGGCCTGCCTGAGCACATCCTCGCGATCCATGGCAATGATGGCTCGCAAAGGTGGTTCAGCAGCATTACTGCTAACGACAGCCTCCAGCACCCGGTGGGCCACGTCTTCCGGGGTGATCTTGCCTTCGCGGTATGCCCTGGCATAATCCTGCACGGTGCTGAAGCGAAAACCAAGCCCGGGCAGGGAGGCCGGGCTGGGCCATTCCTGCTGCGGAATCGCCTGCGCCTCGACGGCCAGCGTACCGGTGTAATGCATAGGTTGCATGGTCGGGGGTTCATCGAACTGCTGCTCTCTCAACCAAGTGATGCCGCTGCTCTTGAACAGGCTGGGGATCAGCAGACTGCGCATGGGGCCTTCCATGAGCCTAATGAACAGGCGCAGCATCCCGCCTGCCAGGTATGGCAATTTGACCGACTTGAGGTCGTAAATCGGATCTTGGGTTGTTTTATTCTTCATTTTCTATCTCCTTTGGCATATCTGGATACCTTAACTGAGGATGATCGTTGTGATGTATCTGCTGGTGGCAAACCATGAATCGCAGGCCACAATAGTTCCCATATGAAATCCATTAATATTATACAGATAAACTTGGGACGGTAGTATATTACCGTCCCAAGGAAAAACCATTCTTGATTTTCCACTCTCTACAACTTCGGGAACCTGCTGACCACCACCGCTTCGGTCGGGAGCAGTCCCTTGTCGCCGAGTTTCATCTCAGCGGGTGCGGGACCGGCCTTATCGGGCGCGGATTGGTACACGTAGATCGGGGTTCCTTCAGCGGCATACTTCAATTCCACATAAGCCTGGCCGGTCAGGGTGCCATCCATGTCAGCCGCACAGCTGGTAACCCAGCCGATCACCCGCCCGCGCTTGTCGAGCAGCGGGTCGCCGTTGTGGGCCATGCGCACCCCCTTCTCGGGGAAGCGAAAGCGCACCACCACGCCCTTGCGGGACTGTTCACGGGCAACGTAGGCTTCGCGACCAATGAACCAGGGCTTGCTGGTCTTCACATAAGCCCCGAAGCCGGATTCACCCACGCCCAGGTCAGCCTGCCCGCTCTTACCGGAGCCATCGCCCATCTCGTGACCGTAGAGCGGCAGCCCGGCCTCGGTGCGCAGCGAATCGCGCGCTCCCAGACCGATGGGTTTTACACCAAATTTTTCGCCGGCTTTAAGCACAGCATGCCAGAAGGCGACTGCTTTTTCAGGATGGACGAACAACTCGAAGGCCATCTTCTCGCCGGTGTAACCCGTGCGCGAGACGATCAGGTCGAACCCGCCTACCACCGCGTCGCACAGGTTGGTACGCTTGAGCGCCATAATGCAACGGCGGGTTTCGGCGTTGACGCCCATTGCCAACAGTATGTCCATGCTCTTCGGGCCTTGCAGGGCGATGTCCACCCGCATGTCAGCGCCCGCTTGCGGATCGCGCATGTTGCGGAGCACGGCATTGTAGCCGTAGGTGCGCGCGGCGGGGCGGTCATTGTCCACCTTCACCTTGCCATCCCGCACCGCTTCCAGCCAGGCGCGGTCCTTGTCGTCGTTGGAGGCATTGACCACCATCAGGAACTTGTCCCACGTACGCCGGTAGATGAGCGTATCGTCGATCACCTTTGCGTCGGGGGTTAGGAACTGGGAATAAAGGCTTTCGCCGGGCTGCAAGGCGCCGCAGTTATTGGCGACAACCGAATCAAGGAACGAGGCGGCTTCGTCACCTTCCACCTGATAAACGCCCATGTGCGCAACGTCGAAGAGGCCGGCAGCCTGACGCGTGGCCAAGTGCTCTTCCAGCACCGACGAGTACCAGACGGGCATTTCCCAGCCAGCGAACGGGATGATCCTGGCACCCATCTCTTTATGGATATTGTAGAGGGGCGTACGCCGCAGGGTTTCAGCGGGGGGCGTCCAATTAAAATCAGGACGGGGCGTTCCGGAACCGGAACCTGAGCTGCCGATAAAGAAGGGTTTGGCCTCGCTGACGGGAATACCAGCCACGTTTACCGGTTTTTCGTCCGACTCGATCACCACGATGGGCCCCGGCAGGCGGCGCGGGGTGCCGTCTGGCGTGCCGTCCAGGTTGAAGGAGGTGTAAGAATCGGATAGATCTCTCAGCCAGGTGGCAGCCAGGTTGGCTGCTTTCACCGGCAGGGACA